>CEAH01019978.1_pt1 | contig 174982 bp, 147 predicted proteins | sample 557571 | NCBI WGS metagenome assembly CEAH01 (sample SAMEA3182092, study PRJEB8094) | gut metagenome | biome: human; feature: gut; material: Stool; isolation source: human stools | place: Canada | collected 2013-11-25
ACGCTGCCTATTGCCTTGCTGCGGAGCTGGTTCGCTCCCTGGTAGGTGTACGCCACCGGGATGCTCGTTCCGACAAGGTTTGCGTTCAGGCTCGTCAGCAGGCCGGTCGTCGTGCTGTAGGCGTACGACATGGTCGTCGTGCCCCCGACGTTATACCAGCTCTGCTTCGTCAGGCGATTGGAAGCGTCGTAGATATGCTCCGTGCGCTGCTCGAACGTGCCGTCGTTATACTCGTTACTGCGGATCAGTCGGCCAAGGCTGTCGTATTCGTAGTTATACTCTTCCCCCGCCGTCGAGGTCTGCTTTGCGAGCTGCCCCGAGGCATCGTAGGCATATTCATATGTGACGTTATTATACTGCTCTTTTGTCGTCCTGTCAAATTTGTCGTAGGAATACTGCACGCTTTGCCCGTTGCCATAGGTAGGCAGCGAGAAGGCTCATTTTTTAACCCCCTGAGCGAAAAAATTTCAAAAAATTTTTCTGAGCAGCAAAAAAAGCCGCTGATTTCATAGTGAAATCGGCGGCTTGATTTTTGGCGTATTCGGTTGAAAATGGGCAAAAAAATAACGGTCACACAATCCAAACGGACTGTGTGACCGTATTTATATCAGTTGTTTTGCCTACGCTACTGCGTCAACTTTTTATTGGCGCTGTTCCTTGATAGCAGCCTGTGCGGCAGCGAGGCGAGCGATGGGAACGCGGAAGGGGCTGCAGGAGACGTAGTCGAGGCCGACCTTGTGGCAGAATTCCACAGAGGAGGGATCGCCGCCGTGCTCGCCGCAGATGCCCAGGTGCAGGTCGGGACGGGTTGCACGGCCGAGTTGGCATGCCATCTTGACGAGCTTGCCTACACCGACCTGGTCGAGCTTTGCAAACGGATCGTTCTCATAGATCTTCTTATCGTAGTAAGCGCCGAGGAACTTTCCTGCGTCGTCACGGCTGAAGCCGAAGGTCATCTGAGTCAGGTCGTTGGTGCCGAAGGAGAAGAACTCTGCTTCCTTGGCGATCTCGTCGGCGGTCAGAGCCGCTCTGGGGATCTCGATCATGGTACCGACAAGGTACTTCATATCAAGGCCGCTTGCTGCGATCAGCTCGTCGGCATTCTTGACAACAACGTCCTTTACGTACTTGAGCTCCTTGACCTCGCCGACCAGCGGGATCATGATCTCGGGAACCATCTTCCAATCGGGATGGCGCTTCTGAACATTTATTGCAGCGCTGATGACAGCACGGGTCTGCATTGCAGCGATCTCGGGATAGGTGACAGCCAGACGGCAGCCGCGGTGGCCCATCATGGGGTTGAACTCATGCAGGGATGCGATGAGAGCCTTGATAGTCTCAACGGACTTATGCTGTGCCTTTGCCAGAGCCTCGATATCGGCTTCCTCAGTGGGAACGAACTCGTGGAGAGGAGGATCGAGGAAACGGATGGTTACCGGGCAGCCTTCCATTGCTTCATAGATGCCCTCGAAGTCGGCCTGCTGCATGGGTTCGAGCTTTGCAAGAGCCGCAACGCGCTCTTCAAGAGTGTCGGCGCAGATCATCTCGCGGAACGCGGCGATACGGTCGCTGTCGAAGAACATGTGCTCGGTACGGGTAAGGCCGATGCCCTGTGCACCAAGCTCGCGAGCCTTGCGTGCATCGTACGGAGTATCTGCATTGGTGCGAACCTGGAGGCGGCGATACTTGTCGGCCCATGCCATGATGCGGCCGAACTCGCCTGCGATGGAAGCGTCAACGGTGGGGATGATGCCGTCGTAGATCTTACCGGTCGAGCCGTCGAGAGAGATGAAGTCGCCCTCGTGGAAGGTCTTGCCGGCGAGGGTGAACTGCTTGTTCTCCTCGTCCATCTTAATGTCGCCGCAGCCGGAGACACAGCACTTGCCCATGCCGCGAGCAACAACGGCAGCGTGGCTGGTCATGCCGCCGCGAACGGTCAGAATACCCTGTGCGGCCTTCATGCCCTCGATATCCTCGGGAGAGGTCTCGAGACGGACGAGAACGACCTTTTCGCCGCGCTCGTTCCATGCCTTTGCTTCCTCAGCGGTGAAAACGACCTTGCCGCATGCAGCGCCGGGGGATGCACCAAGGCCCTTGCCCATCGGAGTTGCAGCCTTAAGGGCGGCAGCATCAAACTGGGGGTGCAGCAGAGTGTCAAGGTTTCTGGGATCGATCATTGCAACGGCTTCTTTTTCGGTGATCATGCCCTCGTCAACGAGGTCGCATGCGATCTTGAGCGCGGCCTGTGCGGTGCGCTTGCCGTTACGGGTCTGGAGCATGTAGAGCTTGCCGTTTTCAACGGTGAACTCCATGTCCTGCATATCACGGTAGTGATTCTCAAGTGTCTTGCAGACGTTCTCGAACTGAGCAAATGCCTCGGGGAACTTCTCTGCCATCTGTGCAATGGGCATCGGGGTGCGAACGCCTGCAACGACGTCTTCGCCCTGTGCATTGGTAAGGAACTCGCCCATGAGCTTCTTCTCTCCGGTTGCGGGGTCGCGGGTAAATGCAACGCCGGTGCCGCAGTCGTCGCCCATGTTGCCGAATGCCATCATCTGAACGTTGACAGCGGTGCCCCAGCTGTAGGGGATGTCGTTATCGCGGCGGTAAACATTTGCGCGGGGGTTGTCCCAGCTGCGGAAAACTGCCTTGATAGCGCCCATAAGCTGCTCTTTCGGGTCGGTCGGGAAGTCCTCGCCGATCTTTTCCTTGTATTCTGCCTTGAACTTGCCTGCAAGTTCCTTAAGGTCGTCCGCGGTCAGCTCAACGTCCTGAGTTACGCCGCGTGCTTCCTTCATTTCATCAATGAGCTGTTCGAAGTATTTTTTGCCGACCTCCATAACAACGTCGGAGTACATCTGGATGAAGCGGCGGTAGCAGTCCCATGCCCAACGGGGATTATTGGACTTCTTAGCCATGACTTCAACGACCTGCTCGTTCAGGCCGAGGTTGAGGATGGTGTCCATCATGCCGGGCATGGATGCACGTGCGCCGGAGCGGACAGATACGAGGAGAGGATTTTCAAGGTCGCCGAACTTCTTTCCGGTGATGCCTTCCATCTTCACTACGTACTCCATGATCTCTGCCATGATCTCATCATTGATCTTCTGGCCGTCTTCATAGTACTGCGTGCATGCCTCGGTGGTAATGGTGAAGCCCTGGGGTACGGGCAGACCGATGTTGGTCATTTCCGCCAGGTTTGCGCCCTTGCCGCCGAGAAGCTCACGCATTTTTGCGTTGCCTTCGGAGAACAGATAAACATACTTCTTGCTCATTGGGTAATCATCCTTTCTATGCTTACGCGCGCAAAAGCGCGCGTTTTTTACTTTTTAAGTCTTGCCTCGAGATCGTCGAGTTCCTGTGCAAGCTTTTTGGGCAGCTTATCGCCGAACTGTGCGTAATACTCGCGGATGCCCTTGCATTCCTCAAGCCACAGCTCCTTATCGACTCCGAGGATATCCTTAACGGTGTCGAGAGTGACATCAACGCCTTCAAGGTTGATATCTTCAGGCTTGGGCTCATAGCCAAGCTCGGTCTCAACTGCGTCCTTTTCGCCGAAGCAGCGGCCGAGTATCCACTCGACAACACGCAGGTTGTCGCCGAATCCGGGCCACTCGAAATTGCCCTCGTCATCGGTACGGAACCAGTTGACGTTGAAAATCTTCGGGGGATTGGTGAGCTTTGCGCCCATGTCGAGCCAATGCTGCCAGTAGTCGCCCATATTGTAGCCGCAGAACGGACGCATCGCCATGGGATCGCGCCTTACAACGCCGACCTTGCCGGTTGCAGCTGCGGTGGTCTCGCTCGCCATGATGGAACCGACGAACACGCCGTGATCCCAGTCGCGGGACTGATAGACCAGAGGAGCGGTCTTTGCGCGGCGGCCGCCGAAGATGATGGCGGAGATGGGAACGCCGGTCTTGCTTTCAAACTCGGGGCTGATGCAGGGGCAGTTCACGGCCGGAGCGGTGAAACGGGAGTTGGGGTGTGCGCCCTTGCTGCCGTCGGTGCAGTCCCACTTTTCGCCCTTCCAGTTCTCCGCGTTCTTGGGAGGATTCTTGTCCATGCCTTCCCACCACACGGTGTTGTCGTCAAGATTGTGAACAACGTTGGTGAAGATGGTGTTCTTCTTGGTTGCGGCAAGAGCGTTGGGATTGGACTTTGCGCTGGTGCCGGGTGCAACGCCGAAGAAGCCGTTTTCGGGGTTTACTGCCCACAGTCTGCCGTCGGGACCGATGCGCAGCCATGCGATATCGTCGCCGACCGTCCAGCACTTCCAGCCCTTTTCACGGTAGGCCTCGGGGGGGATGAGCATTGCGAGGTTCGTTTTGCCGCATGCAGACGGGAATGCGCCGCAAACATAACGAATCTCACCCTGCGGATTTTCAACGCCGAGGATGAGCATATGCTCTGCCATCCATTCCTCTTTCCTGCCGAGGGTGGAGGCTATGCGCAGTGCAAAGCACTTTTTGCCGAGCAGAACGTTTCCGCCGTAGCCGGAGTTGACGGACATGATGGTGTTGTCCTCCGGGAAGTGGACGATGTATCTCTTCTCGGGGTCGAGCTGAGCCTTGGAATGCAGGCCCTTGATATAGTCGGCACTGTCGCCGATAGCATCGAGCGCCTTGGTGCCGATACGGGTCATGATCGCCATTGAAACGACAACATAGATGCTGTCGGTCAGCTCGATGCCGTACTTGGCAAAATCAGAGCCGATAACACCCATCGAATAGGGGATAACATACATTGTGCGCCCCTTCATCGAACCGTCGAATATCTCGTACAGCTTTTTGTACATCTCCTGAGGATCCATCCAGTTGTTGGTCGGACCTGCATCCTCCTGACGCTTGGAGCAGATAAAGGTGCGATCTTCGACGCGCGCAACGTCGTTTACGTCCGAACGGTGAAGGTAGCATCCGGGGAGCTTCTCTTCGTTGAGCTTAATAAGCTCGCCTGTGCCCATAGCCTCGGCTCTCAGCTGCTCGAGCTGCTCTTCAGAGCCGTCGATCCAAACGATCTTTTCAGGCTTCGTAAGTGCGGCCATTTCGTCGACCCACTTGAGAATGTGGACATTATCGGTCAGTTTCATGATCTTTTCCTCCATATTTTCATAAAAATTATTACCAATAACACCTTAATTAAGACTACCATCTTTGATAGTTCTTAATCAATGCATTTTGCTTACAAAAATTAATCTAAAACAGCGCAAAAAGCATCCGCGATTTTTGCAAATTCACCAATTGAAAGTACTTCTCCGCGCACTTTTGGGTCAAAACCACTATCTGTAAGGCATTTTTCGACGGTTTCCTTACTCATTTCGCCAAATCCTGCACTTAAAGCGTTCAGCAAAGTCTTGCGCCGCTGAGCAAATGCAGCCTTTACGACGCGCATGAACATCGCCTCGCTTTTGACCTCTGCCGGCGGCTCGGATCTCCGCGTAAGACGTATTACGCTCGAGGTCACCTTGGGCTGCGGAATGAAGCAGCCGGGCTGCACATCGAAAAGAAGCTCGGGCTGCGCAAACCAGTTTACGAACACCGTGAACGCTCCGTAATCGCCCGTTCCTGGCTTTGCGCATATTCTGCGTGCCACTTCACGCTGGATCATAACGGTGACGGAGTCAAAGCAGCCGATCTCCAGAAGCTTTGATATCACAGGTCCCGTCACATTATACGGCAGATTTGCGCACACAACGTGTCGCATTCCCGGCATTTTTTCATCCAAAAGCGAAGGAATATCGACCTTGAGCACATCATCGAAAACTATCTCGACATTTTCACAGCCTCCGAGAGTCTCCCGAAGCACCGGTTTGAGCGCCTTGTCAATCTCGACGGAAACGACCTTGCCTGCGCGCATTGAAAGCTGCTCGGTGAGGCAGCCTATGCCTGGGCCGATCTCCAAAACGCCGGTGTCTTTGTCAATTCCGGCGGAATCGGCGATATCCTCCGGCACCCACGCGGCGGTCAGAAAATTCTGCCCCATGGATTTTGAAAACCGGAAGCCGTGCCGCGCAAGCAGCGCTTTTATATCGTTTATGTTCGTAAGATCCATCATTTTCTCCGTCAAAGCAGTTTTTCAAAGCACTGGCGCGCCGGGTCGTGCCTAGGCTCGGCCGAGCAGAGCATGTTTCCGCGATAGACAAAGCCGCTTGCGCGCAGAAGCTGCTGCATGGCCTTGTTTTTTCTGTGCGTATCGGTGCGTATGGCCTTTGCTCCAAGCCCTCTTGAACCCCATTCAAGAGCCTCCATGAGCTTTTGGCTCATTCCCGTTCCGCGGAATTCGGCGGCCACTGCCGCGCGGTGCAGCGTGCAGTATTTGCCCTCGCCGTGCCAGCGGCCGTCGGTTATGCCGTCGTAATCCGGCTCAGGCTCCTCGCCGAGACAGAAAAAGCCTGCTACCGCGCCGCCGTAGGTCATAACGAAGCACCTTCCGGCGTTTATATCCGGCAGGAAGTTAGCCTCGGCCGGATACTCGCCCTGCCACTGATCGACCCTGTGCTTTCTGAGGTAATTGCGCGCCTGGCGCACGATGAGCATTATCTCATCCATATCCTCCGGCACGGCCTTGCGGCACTCCACGGGCTTTGTAAGCTTCATGCGGCTGCGCTCTTTTTTGATCTCCTCAACAAGCTTCAAGTCGGTTTTATCCGTCAGCTCAAGCTTTGCAAACATATCCGGGCGCTTGTCCATCGTGCGCTCAAGGCTTTTCTTGCGCCGCCAGCGCGCAACGGCGGCGTGGTCACCGCCGAGGAGCACCTTCGGCACTTCCCTGCCCTCCCAGACCTCGGGGCGCGTATACTGCGGATATTCGAGCACTCCGTCCCAGTGGCTTTCGCCGGTGAAGCACTCCTCATCGGCAAGAACGCCCGGCACGAGGCGGCATACGGAATCGGCAACTGCCATCGCGGCAAGCTCGCCGCCGGTGAGCACGAAATCGCCCAGCGATATCTCCTCATCGACGCACTGCTCGATAAAGCGCTCGTCTATGCCCTCATAATGGCCGCACACGAGCACGAGATGGTCATAGTCGTTTTTAAGCCTCCTTGCCGTTGCCTGATCGTAGGGCTTGCCCTGCGGCGACATGTAGATAACGCGGCTGCGCTTGCCCTGTGCAGTTGACATAATATCATCAAGGCAGGACTTGAGCGGCTGCGCCATCATAACGCAGCCCCAGCCGCCGCCATACGGATAGTCATCTACCTGGCACTGCTTATTTTCCGTATAATCGCGTATCTGCACGCAATTTATCTCGATTATCCCCTTTTTCGCCGCCCGTCCGAGGATGCTTTCATGCATGATCGCATTCATCGTATCCGGGAACAGCGTCATTATATCTATTCTCATTCCGGGGAAGCTCTCCTTATCGTCAGTTAACATAATATATTACATGCCCTCTATCAGGCGCACGGTTATTATCCCGTTTTCGGCATCGGTTTTGAGCACGAATTCCGGGACTGCCGGGATCATGTGCTCTGTTTCGCCGCGAACGATGTAAACAGACGACGCCGGCGTTTCGAGGATATCCTCAAGCGTGCCGACAAGCTCGCCGTTTTCGGTCTCGACGCGCGAGCCGATGATATCGCACAGGAAGTATTCGCCCTTTTTGAGCTTTGCATCCGCGCGGTCGATGTAAACGGTCTTATTCTTCAGGCTCATGGCCGCGTTTATGTCCTCCACGCCCTCAAGCATGGCGATAAGAAATCCCTTATGCGCGCGCGATGAGAGGAGCCTGACCGGCTTTGAGTCGATATATAAAGTCTTAAAACGGCGCATGAACTCCGGACTGTCAAGCCATACCTGGATCTTGACCTCGCCGCGCACGCCGTGTGTATTAACGATCTTGCCCGCTTCGATGTACTGCTGCTTTTCCATGTGAAAACCTCCATAGTTGGTCAGTATATAATTTACCACAATACTCACGATTTAACAAGCGCGGCGGCACCAAAAAAAGCAGAACGGTAATTTCCGTTCTGCTTTTTGATCAGTCCATGATATCGACTGAAACCTTTTTGCCCTGTCTCTGGGCGACAGCCCGCATGAGTATACGGATCTCTTTTACGATCCTGCCCTGCCGGCCAATGACCTTGCCCATGTCTCCGTCAGCTACGCGTACTTCATATACGGTCTCGCCGCCGTGAACGCGCTCGGTCACAGAGACCTCTTCGGGTTTTTCAACGAGGCTCTGTACGATATAGGTCAAAAGTTCTTTCATGCCGGTAGCTTCTCCTTGTTAGGCCTCGACTTTAGTAAGCAGGCCGCGTACGGTTTCGGTAGGCTGAGCACCGTTGGATATCCAGTACTTTGCGCGCTCGAGATCGACCTTGATGTTCTCGCCCTCTGCCATGGGATCGTAAGTGCCTATCTCCTCGATGAAGCGGCCGTCACGGGGGCAGCGGGAGTCAGCAACGACGATGCGGTAGAAAGGTGCCTTCTTTGCGCCCATTCTGCGAAGTCTGATCTTTACCATTTATCTTTCACCTCCATATTATTTCTTCATATATTACAAACGCGTTTGCGAGAGTAATCAAAGCTTAAATCCGCCGAGGCCGGGGAAGCCGCCGCCTCCGCCCATTCCGCCGAAGCGCTTTTGCAGCTTCTTCATGTTCTTGCCGGAAAGCTGGCGCATCATGCCCTGCATTGCGTCAAACTGCTTGAGCAGGCGGTTTACATCGACGACCGAGGTGCCGCTGCCGGCGGCAATGCGCTTTTTGCGCGAGGCGTTGAGTATCGTCGGATCGTCGCGCTCGGCCTGAGTCATTGAGAGGATAATAGCCTCGATGCGCGCCATGCCCTTTTCATCGACCTTTGCGCCCTTGAGCGCTTTTGCGTCAACGCCGGGGATCATGCCGGCAAGGTCGTTTATATCGCCCATACCCTTGAGTGAGCGCATCTGGTCGAGGTAATCGGAAAGCGAGAAGCGGTTTGCTTTCATTCGCTCGGCCATTTCAAGAGCCTTTTTCTCGTCAAAGCTCTGCTCGGCCTTTTCGATAAGCGTGAGCACGTCGCCCATGCCGAGGATACGCGAGGCCATACGGTCGGGGTAGAACGGCTCGATCTGATCGAGCTTCTCGCCGACGCCGATGAATTTGATGGGCTTGCCGGTGCTTGCCTTTATCGAAAGCGCCGCGCCGCCGCGCGCATCGCCGTCAAGCTTTGTGAGCATGACGCCGGTAACGCCGAGCGCGTCGTTGAATGCGTTTGCCGCGTTCACTGCATCCTGGCCGGTCATCGCATCGACCACGAGCAGTATCTCGCTCGGCTCGACCTCATCGCGGATGTTCTGAAGCTCCTGCATCAGCTCCTCGTCAATGTGCAGACGGCCTGCCGTATCGAGAAACACAAGGTCGTTGCCGTGCTTTTTTGCATGCTCGACTGCGGCCTTTGCGATATCGACGGGATTTGTCGTTCCCATCTGGAACACGGGGATATCGAGCTGCTTGCCGACGGTCTCGAGCTGCTTTATGGCAGCCGGGCGATAGATATCGCACGCGGCCAGCAGCGGACGCTTGCCCTGCTTGCGCATATAGGCTGCAAGCTTTGCGCCGTTTGTCGTTTTACCGGCGCCCTGAAGGCCGACGAGCATAACAACGCTCGGAGATTTTGAGCCGATGCTCAGGCGCTGATTTTCGCTGCCCATGAGCTTAACAAGCTCTTCGTTGACTATTTTGATGACCTGCTGAGCAGGCGAGAGCGCTTCAAGCACATCCGCGCCCGAGGCGCGCTCGGTAACGCTTTTTGTAAATTCCTTTACGACCTTATAGCTGACGTCGGCCTCCAGAAGCGCCATGCGCACTTCCTTCATGGCTTCCTTGACGTCGGCTGCGGTCAGTCTGCCCTTGCCGCGCAGCTTTTTAAAGGCAGCGGACAGCTTGTCGGACAATGATTCAAATGCCATGTTCTCTGCCTCCTAAATCTTAAGCTCTTCAAGCTGCTTGAGGATATGCGGCTCTGTGCCCTTATCCCTAAGCTCCCGGATTATTTCGTCTATCTGGGCGTTGCGCTCGAGAAAGCGCTTTATAAGCCCGGTTTTTTCTTCGATCTCGGTCATAGCGGCCTCGGCTCGGCGGATTATGTCCCACACGCCCTGGCGCGATATGCCGCACTGCTCGGCGATCTCGCCAAGCGAAAGATCTTCGTTATAGCGGAGGTCGAAATACTCACGCTGCTTATCCGTGAGCAGCTCGCCGTAAAAATCAAACAGCATTGAACGCATCACTGCACTGTTCTCCACGGCGATCCCCCCTGTAAACGTTTTTTGCTTTACAGAGTATAGCATCATCTCCGCTCGCTGTCAAGGGTTTATTCTTGTCACTTAACTTGAGCTGACGAGAGTCGAATATATTTCAAATTTTGCGGCAAAACTGACATTTATAAATATACCGACGGGAGAATGGACATGGACAGTCAGAACAAGAACACCGTTTTCAGCCACGCGGCAAGCTGCGCAAGACTCAATGAATGCACATCGACAGCCCCGGCAAGCAGTCTGCGCGCGCAGCTCCGGCAAAGCTGCGCGGAAATAAACGCGGCCTACAGGCTCGTCGAGGCGCGCTTCGGCAGCGCGGCAGCTATGCCGTCGAGCTGCCGCTGGCTTCTGGATAACCGATATCTTGCATTGCGCGAGGCAAAGCGCGCCAGCAGCGCGCTCAGAGACGTTCGCCGGCTGCGCGCCGGAAACGACGGCATAATATTATCCGCACTGTGCCGGGATATGATAAACGTGTGCTCCGGAAGTCTGACCGAGGACGGCATGCTTGAATATTTGGCCGGTTTCCAAAGCGTTTCGCCGCTGCCGCAGGCCGAGCTTTATCTTCTTCCGGCAGTTTTGCTCGTGCAGCTCACAGCCGCGCTGGCCGATGTCTGCCGCAGGCTTGAAAGCACTGCGGAGCCGGAGAATCTTGACGAGGAGTTTGCCGCACTTTTCGGCTCTGTGCGGCTGATATCCGAGCTTGACATGCACAGTCTGCTTGAGCGCGCGGACACTGTTGAAAAGACGCTGTCGGCAGACCCTGCCGGAATTTATCCGCGCATGGATGAGCAAAGCCGCGCCGAGTACCGCGCAAGGTTATCCAAGCTTGCCAGACGCGAGGGACTCGAGGAACACGTTTTTGCGAAAAAGCTCATCGAGAAAAGCCGCGCCGCAAATGGACTCGAACGGCACGTCGGCATACATTTGTTCAGTGCGCCGAACGAAAAAAAGCTCGCGTCGGCATATATATCCGCAAACGTTTTGATAACGCTGTTTCTGACGCTGCTGTGCGGCTTTTTATCGCGCAGCGCCGTTGCCGCGGCGCTGCTGTTCATGCCGCTGTCGGAGCTTACGAAGGTCATGCTCGATTACATCATTCTGCTGTGCGTTCCGCCGCGCCGCCTGCCGAGACTCGAGCTTGACGGCGGCGTTCCCGATGAGGGGCGGACGGTGTGCGTTATATCTGCGCTGCTCACGGATGAGGACAGCGGCAAGCATTTTGCCGCGCTTTTGGAGGAGTTTTATCTTGCAAACCGCGACTGCGGCAAAAATCTGCTCATGGGCATACTTGCCGACCTGAGAGAGGCAAAAACGGAGACCGTGCCCGAGGACAAGGCGATCATTGCGGCGGCCAAGCGCGCTATCGACGCGCTGAACCAAAAATACGGCGGCGGATTTTATCTTTTTACGCGCGAGCGAACGCTCGACGAGGGGCGCGGAAAATACTCCGGCTTTGAGCGCAAGCGCGGCGCGCTGCTGGAGCTTGCAAAGCTCATGTGCGGCGATAAGAGCGAGCTGAACACGCGCTGCGGCGACGCTTATTTTTTGCGCTCTGCGCGCTATATCCTCACCCTCGACGGCGACACCGTGCCCTCGCCCGGCTCGGTGCGCGAGCTTATCGGCGCAATGCTGCATCCGATGAACTTGCCGGTGCTCGACCGCGAGCGCGGACTTGTCACCGCCGGGCACGGCATCATACATCCGCGCATGTGCGCAACGCTGCCCTCGACCGTTTCGACCGATTTTGCACGCATTTTCTCCGGAGGCGGCGGACTTGAGCCATACGGTATGCTTTGCGGCGAGGTGGGCATGGATATCTTCGACCGCGGCGGTTTTTCCGGCAAGGGCATGATCGACGCCGAAGCGCTGCTGCTGTGCTCTAAGATGCACATCCCCGAGGGCAGGGTGCTTTCGCACGATGCGCTCGAGGGGGCGTATCTGCGCGGCGGATACATGAGCGGCGTTGAGTTTTCCGACTCCTTCCCCGGCTCGCCGATCGCCTATTTTCGGCGCAGCCACCGCTGGATACGCGGCGACTGGCAGAACGCCGGCTGGATATTCCGCAAAAGCGCGCTCCTTCCGGATATCGAGCGCTGGAAGCTGTTCGACTCTCTGCGCCGCAGCTTAGTAGCTCCGGCTACATTCGCCGCAATATTCGCCGGGCTGCTGCTCCGGGCGCACGGCCTTGTCCTCGCCGCATGGGCGGCGCTCATCGCTCTCGCTGCCGGACTTATAATTTCGCTCACCGAGCTTGCATCGGGCAAGCCCGAGGCACTGACGGCAAAGTACCACAGCCGCACCCTCGGCGGAATTGGCGAGAGCATCGTGCGCACGGCGTTCAGGCTCTGGTTTTTGCCGTACGAGGCGTGGATATCGCTTTCCGCCGCCGTGAGCGCGCTCTGGCGGATGCTCGTAAGCGGCAAAAATCTGCTCGAGTGGGAAACGGCCGCGCAGAGCGCAGGCAAGCGAAACGGTGCGGCCGGGTTTTATAAAAACATGTGGCTTGCCCCGATATCGGGTCTGTGCCTTGTAATATTTTCGGTCGGAATTTTCGCGAAAGCCGTCGGGCTGCTGTGGATCCTTGCTCCGCTTGCGGCTCTGGCTCTGAGTCTGCCTGCGAAGGCGGAAAAACAGCCGTCAGCGGAGGAACGCCGATACCTTATCGGCTGTGCGAATGAGATATGGAGCTATTTTGACACATTCTGCACCGCGCAGGACAATTTCCTGCCGCCGGATAATTTCCAGGAGCAGCCGCCCGTCGGCATCGCCCACCGCACATCCCCGACCAACATCGGGCTTGCACTTTGCTCGGCAATGTGCGCGCAGGAGCTTGGGATAATAGATCTTGCACGCACCGAGGAGTTTATCGGAAACATGCTCGGCACTATGGAAAAGCTCCCTCGCTCCGGCGGACATTTCTGCAACTGGTACGACACGCGTTCTCTGCGCGCGCTCGAGCCGAAATACCTGTCCACGGTCGATTGCGGAAATCTGTGCGCATGCCTTATCGCGCTCAGGAGCTGGCTGGATGCAGCAGGTCTTTCAGCGCTTGCCGGCAGGACGGAGAAGCTTATATCCGACATGGATTTTTCGATATTTTACAGCGTCCGGCGCGGCCTTATGCACATCGGCATTGATCTTGAAAAAGGCACTGCCTCGCCGGGGCTTTACGATCTTATGGCAAGCGAAGCGCGCCTTACGAGCTACACCGCCATAGCCAAAGGCGACGTGCCTCGCAGGCACTGGCGCAGACTGTCGCGCGCGATGCGCTCGTCGGGCGGCTACCGCGGCATGGCAAGCTGGACGGGCACGATGTTTGAGTACCTCATGCCTGAGCTTTTTCTGCCGCTGACGCAGGACAGTCTGCTGTATGAAACCGCGAAATTCTGCGTTTACGTTCAAAAAAAGCGCCACAGCCGCGGCGGTGCGTGGGGCATATCCGAAAGCGCTTTTTACTCGCTCGACCCGGCGCTTAATTACCGCTACAAGGCTCACGGCTGCGCCCGGCTTGCGCTCAAGCGCGGCCAGGATACAGAGCTTGTCATTGCACCGTACGCCAGCTTTCTCGCCCTCGCCGTTGACCCCGGCGCCGCCGTTGCGAATCTGCGTCGGCTCGAAAGGTGCGGCATGAGAGCACGCTACGGATTTTTCGAGGCGCTCGACTTCACTCCGTCACGCTGCCGAACACCCGAGGGCGAAAAGGTGCGCTGCTTCATGGCGCATCATCTGGGCATGAGCATGCTCGCCATCGCAAATTATCTCGGAGAAAACTGCATCCGGCACGCTTTCATGCACTCGCCGGATATGGCTGCTTACGGACAGCTTCTCGAAGAACGCATACCGCTCGGCGCGCCGGTTCTGCGTCTGAGCGAGGCGGAGTCCGACAAGCAGATATTGCCCAACAGCCGCTGGGAAAAGCGCGGCGGCGCAATTGACTACGCTTCGCCGCAGTGTTCGCTGCTGTCAAACGGCGCGTATAACATTATGTTAACCGAAAGCGGCATAAGCTCGGCAAGCTGCTCCGATACGCTGATCTATCGCACGCCGTTTAAACAGACCGGCGAAGGGCACGGCGCTGAAATAACGCTCACACTCGGCGGCAGAGTGCGCTCGCTCCTCCCCTCGCCCGATGAAAACGGCGCGTATATGTGGGAGTTTTCCGAGATATCTGCCGAGTTTTCCTGCGTTTGCGACGAGTTCACGGCGCGCACCTCCGTTGCGGTATCGGGCGCTGAAAACGGCGAGGCGCGCACGGTGTCGGTTTTTGCAAAATCGGATATCGACAGTGCAAGCCTTGAATTTTCGTTCGAGGCCGTGCTCGCCGACGCTTCAGATTATGTTAACCATCCTGCCTACTGGCGGCTCGGCGTCGAAGCGCGGCGCGACCAAAACTGCATCACACTGCACCGTCTGCCGCGCGGAAGTCAGGCCGAGTGCTGGCTGTGCCTTGCCTGCGATAAGCCGATGGCTGCAAAGGCAGGCGGCTCGAGCGAGGACGGATTTTTGTCATATCCTACGGTAGCGGCCGCCGTTCCGCTGTCGCTCAAGGCCGGGGAAAAAGCGGACGTGCGCTTTTCCCTGTGTCTTGCATACACTCCCGAGGGCGCATACAGCGGCGCGCAGCATATGCTTGCGATGGGGCCTGCCGAGTACGGCGCGATGGTTTCGGCCTGCGCAAGCGTCACGCACATGTCATCGCGTGAAGTTGACGATGCTATGGGCATGCTGCAAAGCCTGTGGTTTATCAGCCCAAAGTCGCAGCTTCCGCCCAAGAGCAGCCTCTGGCGCTGCTCGATCTCGGGCGATCTTCCTATAATCTGCTGCAAGGATGACGGCGACGTTGTATCTGTAACAAAGCAGTTCTGTCTGCTCAGAAGCTGCGGCGTTTACGCAGATCTTGTGTTCCTGACCGATGAGGGCGGCGAGTATCGCAGGCCGGTGTACTCCAAGGTGCGCGACACGCTTGCATCCCACGGGCTTGAAGCGCTCATCGGCACTCACGCCGGGGTGCGCCTGCTGCCGACCGAGGATGCCGACCTCATAGAAAGCGCCTCAGCATTTATCGTAGGAGATGAGTCCCCACGCCGCAGATTTGAAAATGCTCCGAGATTTTTTGCGCAGCGAAAAAGAAGCGGCGTTTCCGCCGTGCGGCACGAGTACGCCGATGAAGGGAGCTTTTCGTTTTATGTAAACCGCTCGCTGCCGCCGAGAGTCTGGAGCAGCATCCTGACAAACGGGAGCTTCGGCTATATCGCCGCCGACAGCGGCATGGGAAACATGTGGTTCAAAAACGCGCGCGAGCTGCGGCTTACCCCATGGATAAACGACCCCATGGCGATAGACGGAGCCGAGGTGCTTGAATACTGCGACGGCTCCGGGCGATACAGCCTTTTTGCCGACGATGACGGCGCTCCCTGCCGCGTCACCTTCGGCTTCGGCTTTGCCGTTTGGGAAAAAAGCTTCGGCAGCTTTGCATCGCGCTGCACGGCTTTTGTTCCGCCGGATATGGATGCAAGGGTTTTTATAATTGAATTTTTCGGCGAGCACAGCGGAAAGCTCGGCTGGAAATGCGAGCTTCTCATGTCGGACAGTGACAACGACCGCGGCGCAGTCGCGTGCAGTTATGTAAACTCCGTGTTCACCGCATCGAGCACGCGCTCGGCTATACGGGACCTTAATTTCAGCGCCGTTTGCTCAAGTGACGCGCTCGCTTGGACTTGCGACGGCTTATCCTGGCTGCACAACGAATTTGACTCGCGTACGAACGGGCTGAGCTATCCCGTTTTTGCCGCAAGCTACGAGGCGCAGCCTGTGACCGTGCTCGTCTGCGGATGTGAGAGCGCAGAAAACCTCCTTGATCTGTGCAAGCCCGATGCCGCATTTGAAGCGCTCGAAAAAACAAAGGCACATTGGCGGAGTATGTGCCGCCGTCTGACCGTTTCCGGCTGCGGCGAGGCAGACAGATATATGAGCGGCTGGGCAGTGTATCAGACGCTTGCATGCCGCATTCTCGGGCGATGCTCGGTTTATCAGAGCGGCGGGGCGTTCGGCTTCCGCGATCAACTTCAGGATGCCGTGAACCTCATTCTGCTCGACCCTAACATCGCAAAGCAGCAGATACTCGCCTGCTGCCGGCACCAGTACCTTGAGGGCGACGTGATGCACTGGTGGCACAGCGTCGGCGGCGCGGATAAGGGCGTGCGCACAAGATGCTCGGATGATCTGCTCTGGCTGGTGTGGGCGCTGTGCGAATATGTCGAAAAAACGGGCGACGCTTCAATATGCCAAATCTCCGAGCATTATATAAGCTCAAAGCCTTTGGACTCCTGTGAAGGCGACCGTTATGAAACGCCCATGCGCTCGGACTGCGCCGAGAGCGTTCTTATGCACGCAAAGCGCGCCGTTGACTGCTGCGCAGGCCGCGGCACGGGCAGCCACGGGCTTTTGTACTTCGGCAGCAGCGACTGGAACGACGGCATGAGCGCCGTTTTCGGTGAGAGCGTGTGGCTGACTTGGTTTTTCTCCTGCTGCGTAAAACGATTTGCGGATATTCTGATCGAGCTTGGCAGGCAGGGCGCGGACGAATACCGTGCTCTTGCCGCCGCATTGGGCAAGGCCGCCGACCGAGCGTGGAACGGTCAATGGTATCTGCGCGGCTACTGGCCCGACGGCGAGGAGCTTGGCGGCCGGCAGAGCGAGTGCTGCCGCATAGATTCAATCGCGCAAAGCTGGGCCTGCTTCTGCCCCGAAGCGTCAAACACGAAGGCCGACACCGCGCTGGGCAGCGCGCTCAGGCTGCTGTTTGACAGGGAAAACGGCCTTGTGAAGCTATTTGACCCTCCCTTTTTCGGCTCCGGGCGCGACCCCGGCTATATTCGCAGCTACGGCCCCGGCTTCCGGGAAAACGGCGGGCAGTATACGCACGCTGCGCTGTGGCTTGCTCAGGCCTGCTTTAAGCGCTCCCGGCCGAATGACGGCTGGGCCATACTGCGCTGTCTGCTGCCGGAAGCGCACGACGGGCGCGTTTATGAAGCAGAGCCGTTTGTCATTCCTGCCGATGTCTACACCTGCCCCGGCCACATCGGCGAGGCCGGCTGGACGTGGTACACCGGCTCATCCGGCTGGTATTTCAGGGTGTTTACCGAGGAGCTTCTTGGCCTTAAACCGTGGCACGGCATGATATATATCCGCCCCTGTCTGCCCGACGGCTTTTCCGACTGCCGCGTGACGCTCAAGACCCGCTCCGGCAGGACGCACGATATATTGATCGGCCTCGGCGGAGTATGGCTCGACGGCGAAATTTATGACGGAAAAGGTATACCATATATCTGAAAAGTGTGCTATACTGATTTATTATAAATCAAAGGAGGTCATGCCATGGAGACCGTCAGAAAAGAGATACTCCCCGGCGTATGGCTAACCGCGCTCGAAAACGACAAATTCAAGACCGGCTGTCTGAGCATCAGCCTGCTGACTCAGCTTGACCGCGAAACGGCGGCAATGAACGCGCTCATCCCCTATGTTCTGCGCCGCGGCAGCAGAAATCACACCGATATGCAAGCGCTTGCGACCGAGCTTGACGGGCTTTACGGCAGCTATATCGAGCCTGTTGTGCGCAAGATCGGCGAGATACAGTGCATTGGATTTCTGGCGAGCTTTGCCGACGACAAATATCTGCCCGACGGCAGCGGCGTTTTTGAAAGCATTGCAAATCTTTGCGGCGAGATACTGCTCGCTCCCTGCACTAAGGGCGGCCTGCTTCTGCCCGAATATGTCGACAGCGAGAAGGAGAAACTGCTCGACAGCATAAAAAGCAGGCTAAACGACAAGCGTTCGTGGGCGCTGCAAAGGCTTATCGAGCAGATGTGCTGCTACGAGCCGTTTGCCGTATCGCGCCTCGGCACCGAGGACACGGCGGAAAATATATATTATCAGAAGCTCACCAAGCATTACCGCAGCCTTATCATGACCTGCCCGATCGAGATCTTCTACTGCGGCAGCCTCGGCGCGGACGCCGTTGCCGAGAAGCTCTCGGATGCGTTCAGCGGCATGCCCAGAGGAGAGATCGACTATGATATCGGCACGGATATACGCATGAACGCAGTTGAGGAGTCCGTGCGCGAATTCACCGACGAGCTGAGCGTCACTCAGGGCAAGCTCGTCATGGGCTATCGCCTCGGCGACTGCATGGAGGATCCGGATATTGCGGCGCTTTACGTTTTCAACGCCGTTTTCGGCGGCTGCGTAACGTCCAAGCTTTTTATGAACGTTCGCGAAAAGCTCTCTCTGTGCTATTACGCAAGCTCGCTTGTCGATCTGCACAAGGGACTTATGATCGTCTCATCCGGCGTTGATTTTGACAAATTCGGCGCTGCAAAGGACGAGATCTGCGCCCAGCTTGAGGCTATAAAGCGCGGTGAGGTCACGGACGATGAGCTGCTTGCTGCCAAGAAAAGCGTTGCATCCGATCTTCGCGCAACGCTCGACTCGCAGTATAATCTCGAGGGATTTTACCTCGCCAATACTATCGACGGACTTGACTTTGACCCCGAGGAGCTTGCCGAGGCGGTCGAATGCGTGGAGCTTCAGGCCGTTGTCGATATAGCAAACAGCGTTGTCGGCGACGCGGTGTATTACCTGCGCGGAAACGGTGAGGAGGACAGCGATGAAGCATAAAAGATATGAAAAGATCGGCGAGGATCTGTACTTCGGCCAGCTGCGCAACGGTCTTAACGTAAACGTTGTCACAAAGCCCGGCTTCCGGCTGTCGTATGCCGTTTTTGCCACCAATTACGGCGGCGCGCACAGGCGCTTCTCCCTCGGCGGAAAGATGCACGACACGCCTGCCGGAGTTGCGCACTTTCTTGAGCACAAGATGTTTGACATGCCCGACGGCGACAATGCGCTGAGCGTGCTTTCCGCAAACGGCGCGCAGCCGAACGCCTTCACCTCAAGCGGCATGACCGCGTACTTTTTCGACTGCACCTCGGGCTTTGAGGAAAATCTGCGCATGCTGCTCAAGTTCGTTTCGACGCCCTACTTTACTCAGGAGACCGTCGATAAGGAGCAGGGCATAATCGGGCAGGAGATATGCATGGTCGAGGATAATCCCGGCTATGTCGTGTATAACCGCCTCATGCGCATGCTGTATGAGTTTAACCCCATCCGCGATCAGGTCGCCGGCAGCATCGAGAGCATTGCGGAGATAACCGCCGAAACGCTCTATAACTGCCACAAGGCGTTTTACGCGCCGTCAAACATGACGCTGTGCGTTGCAGGCGACTGCGATCCCGAGGAAGTCTTCGCCATCGCAGACGAGCTTCTGCCGCGCGAAAAGGCCGAGATCCCAAAGGCCGACATGGGTCAGGCCGAGTCCGAAAAGCCCATAAAAAGCTACAACGAGGAGCAGATGGAGGTCTCCGCGCCCCAGTATCTTATCGGTGCAAAGGTCACTCCTGCGCGCGACGGCGAGGCACTTTTGCGGCAAAAGATAGTCGCCCAGCTTGCTCTGCGCACGGTGTTCGGCACCTCTGCGAAGTTTTACAACCGGCTGTACTCCGAGGGCGTGCTCAACCGCGACTATGATTACGAGATCGACTACACAGCCGGAACGGCAACGATCATGCTCGGCGGCGAAAGCCCCGATCCTCAGCGTGTTCTGCGTGAGATAAACGCCGAGCTTGCCGAGATGTTCGCAAACGGGCTTGACAAAGAGCTGTTCGAAGCGGCAAAGCGCGCCTCCTTCGGCTCGCGCCTGCGCGGACTTGAGGACTTCGACAGCTTATGTCTCTCCCTTGCCGACGGTGTGTTCGGAAATTACTGCGCGCTCGATGCGTTTGAAGTGCTCAAGAGCGTTACAAAAGGCGAATGCGAGGATTTCCTCAAGGCATTCATGACTCCCGACAGGCTCGCAATGAGCGTCATTTCCCCTGTAAAGGCGTGATATCCTATGACTTTTCTAACGGCAACCATGCTGCGTGATGCAGCGATAAGCTTCCCGATGCTCGGCGACTGGAGCATCGACCCACCGTACAGCTTTACGGTTTTCGGCTTTGAAATTTATTTTTACGGTGCGATAATCGCCCTCGGCTTTATCCTCGCCGCACTGTTCTGTGCAAAGCAGGCGGCGAAGTTCGGCCTTACCTCGGATGATCTTTTCGACTTCGTAATATGGCTGATCCCGACCTGCATAATCGGCGCAAGGCTGTATTACGTTCTGTTCAAGCTTGATTATTTTCTCGCCAACCCATCGGAGATCCTGTCCTTGCGCGACGGTGGCCTCGCTATCTACGGAGGTATAATCGCAGGCGTTATAACCGGTGTTCTCGTGTGCAAAAAGAAGAAGATACCCGTTCTCGCGCTCGGCGATCTTACTGCGTTCGGTCTGCTCATCGGACAGGCCATAGGCCGCTGGGGCAACTTTATAAACCGCGAGGCCTTCGGCGTTGAAACGGATATCTTCTGCCGCATGGGACTTACTACGCCCGACGGCGTTACGGTGTTCGTCCACCCGACGTTTCTTTACGAAAGCCTGTGGAACTTCACGGGGCTTATCATACTGTACATACTTCTGCGCCGCGGCGCGAGAAAGTACGACGGGCAGTTTACATGGCTGTACGTTTTGTGGTACGGCCTCGGCAGGGCGTGGGTCGAGGGCCTGCGAACCGACAGTCTGTATATCGGCACAACGGATATCCGCGTATCGCAGCTGCTTGCGATCGTAAGCGCGCTGATCGCGGCCGTCATTCTTATAGTAAACGCAAGAAAAACACATTCACCCGACGAGCTTTTCGTAAACCGCAGCGAGCGGACGAAAAAGGCCGACGGGCAGGAAAGGAGCTAACATCATGGCAGATTACAAAAGCATACTCAAGGGCACGATCAACAGTGTGACCAAAAAGGCAAAGGATTATGTTGAAAGCGGCGGCCTCAAGGACGCCTATGACAAGGGCAGCACGGCCGCGCGCTGCTATGCCAACATTGCAAAGCTCACCCTCCAGATAAACGGCGAGCTTGAGGAGCAGAACAAGGTGTTCATCGAGATCGGCAGACTCTGCTACGACGAAAACCGCGACAACCCCGGCGAGAGCTATGCTCCGCTGTTTGACGAGCTCAAGGCGATGGACGATCGCATCGAAACTATGCGCGAGGAGCTTGAGGCCGCGAAGGCCGCTGTTGAGGCCGGAAAAAACGGCGGCGAATACGCCGAGTTTTACGACATTGAGGAGGACGGCGGCAATGAGTGAGGCACTCGGCAACCTTCTCGAGCGCAGAAGCATAAGAGCTTACAAGCCCGAGCAGATATCGGAGGATGAGCTTCAGAGCGTTCTGAAGGCCGGTCTGTTAGCCCCGTCTGCAATGAACAGACAGCCGACGGCCATGCTCGTCGTTCAGGATAAGGATACGATCGCGCTGCTTTCAAAGCTCAACGCCAAGGTCATGGGCAAGGACATCGACCCGTTTTACGGCGCTCCGACCGTCATTGTCGTTCTGGCCGACCGCAATGTTCCCACATATATCGAGGACGGTGCGCTCGTTCTCGGCAATCTCATGAACGCGGCAAACGCCATCGGGCTTGGCTCGTGCTGGGTCAACAGAGCGAAGGAAGTGTTCGAGATGCCCGAGGCGCGCGAGATACTGCGCAAGGCAGGCATCGGCGATGAGTACATCGGCATCGGTCACTGCATTCTCGGCTATGTCTGCGGCGATAAGCCGGCAGCCCACCCCACGCGCGACGGCCGCGTGTTCCGAATCTGATCTAAACGAAAAACGGTGCAGCTCCCGTTGGGAGCTGCACCGCAGCGTGTCAAAAAAGTCTTTAACTTTTTTGACACGCTTCAAAAACGCCACATTTTTTGTGAAAACAGGTTTTCACGAAAAATCTCGCTACGCTCGTCAAAAAGCCTGATAAATCAGGCGTTTTTGATGGCTATTAATCCAATTTCGAGTGGGGCCTTTGCCCCCTCGAGCTCCCCTGCTGCTCTATTATCTTTCTTTTGCAGCATAGTTTTTCGACAGACTGCGGTGCAGCTCCCGTTGGGAGCTGCACCGTTTTTTTATATCATTTTGCTTTGGAGCGTGTTTTTGCCGCCAGGAAGCCTATGAGAATAAACAGCGCGAGCATCGCCATTCCGATCCACTCGTGCGCCGCCTCGCCCACGAGGCTGTAGGCCAAAGCTCCCGCTGCTCTTGCAGATATTCTATCGCTTCGTCTACTGCCGCAATATCCGCCTGTACTTCCTCATTGGAGCGGGATAGCTGCTTAATGGCATATTGCAGCCGTTCTTCTTCGGTTTTGTTCGGATGCGGCCTTATCCGTTATTGCTGCTGCATTTTTCGGCGTCGATAGCAAGCACGAGCATGAGCGCACACAGGGCATTCTCGGGGCGCGCAACGTCGATGGAATAGGTATCGGTCCAGTTGAAAAGCTCCTTTGTTATGACGGCGACCGTTTCGCCCGTTGGCGACACGACCGAATAGTCCCAGCCCCAGAAATCGCCCTCGACCTGCCAACCGTTGAAGTCAATATCGAACTTGGGCTTAAAGAATGTAAATCGCTTTGTTATACAGCCGATGTATTCATCTGCACCGGTGAATATCTCGAACTTCGGCTCGAACAGCGTCAGCACCTTTTCGCGCACCGTGCCTACATGGCGGCCGCCTGCGTCCAAAACATGCAGCACATGCCCCCAGCCGAGCTTACCCTCCACCGTGAACACGCCTCTTCCGCCCTCATCGTAAATATCATAGCTGTCAAACCACGAGAAAAAGCGTTGCTTGAAAAGTAATTTCATAGCTTCTCCTTATTTTCGAACAGCCTGCCGGGTATCGGCAGGCTGAAATAATTATTTTGCTCTGGTGGCCACTTCTTCGCCGAGCTTTGCGATGAAGTCTTCTACCTGCATGCTGCCCTCGTCGCCGCCGGCGCGTGTGCGCACGGAGACAGTGCCGTTTTCGGCTTCCTTATCGCCGACGATTATCATGTAGGGGATCTTCTGAGTCTGAGCCTCGCGGATCTTGTAGCCGATCTTTTCGTTGCGCAGGTCGGTCTCAACGCGGAAGCCGTGCTCGTCAAGGCGCTTTGCGATCTGCTTTGCATAATCGTCAACGCGATCGGTTATCGGCATGACCTTTACCTGGACGGGAGCCAGCCATGTCGGGAACGCGCCGGCAAAATGCTCGGTGATAACGCCGATGAAGCGCTCAATCGAGCCGAACACAACGCGGTGGATCATGACGGGACGATGCTTCTCGCCGTCGGCTCCGACATACTCAAGCTCGAATCTCTCGGGCAGCTGCATATCCAGTTGAATGGTGCCGCACTGCCACGTTCTTCCCAGGCTGTCCTCAAGATGGAAGTCAAGCTTCGGGCCGTAGAACGCGCCGTCGCCTTCGTTGACGACATAGGTCTTGCCCATTTCGGTGATGGCTTCCTTGAGGGTGTTCTGCGCAAACTCCCAGTCCTTCTCGTCGCCCATGTGATCGTCGGGCATGGTGCTCAGCTCGATCTCGTAGGGCAGGCCGAAGAGCGAATACACCTCGTCAAAGAGCTTGACGACGTTCTTAATCTCATCCTTCATCTGATCCCAGGTCATGAAGATGTGCGCATCGTCCTGAGTAAAGCATCTTACACGGAACAGGCCGTGCAGAGCGCCGGACAGCTCATGGCGGTGGACAAGGCCGAGCTCGCCCACGCGCAGTGGCAGATCACGGTAGGAGTGCGGCTCGGATTTGTAAACGAGCATGCCGCCGGGGCAGTTCATGGGCTTTATCGCATAGTCCTCGCCGTCGATGACGGTGGTGTACATATTCTCTTTATAGTGGAACCAGTGGCCGGAGGTCTCCCAAAGCTGACGGTTGAGGATCATCGGAGTCGAGACCTCAACATAGCCGTACTTCTTGTGGACCTCGCGCCAGTAGTCGATAAGCGTGTTTTTAAGAACCATGCCCTTGGGCAGGAAGAACGGGAAGCCGGGGCCTTCCTCGGTGAGCATGAACAGGCCGAGCTCCTTGCCGAGCTTGCGGTGGTCGCGCTTTTTGGCTTCCTCGATGCGGGCAAGATATGCGTCAAGCTCGTCCTTTTTCATGAAGCAGGTGCCGTAAACGCGCTGGAGCATCTTGCGGTTGGAGTCGCCGCGCCAATATGCGCCGGTGCAGGAGGTGAGCTTTATTGCATTGCCCTTGACTCTGCCGGTCGAATCGAGGTGAGGGCCTGCGCACAGGTCGGTAAAGTCGCCCTGCTTGTAGAACGAGATGACCGCGTCCTCGGGCAGGTCGTTAATAAGCTCGACCTTGTACGGCTCTTCACGCTCTTCCATGAATTTTATTGCTTCCTTGCGCGGAAGCTCGAATCTTTCAAGCTTTATCTTTTCCTTGCAGATCTTGCGCATCTCGGCCTCGATCTTTTCGAGGATCTCGGGAGTTATGGCAAAGGGAGCGTCAAAGTCATAGTAAAAGCCGTTGTCGATAGCAGGGCCGATGGCCAGCTTGACCTCGGGATACAGGCGCTTTACCGCCTGGGCGAGGATATGGCTTGTTGTATGGCGATAGGTGTTTTTGAATTCGGGATTTTCAAAAGTGTACTTATTTTCTTCCATGATTTATACTCCTTTATCAAAATCAAAACGCCCCTGACGCAATGCGTCAAGGGCGTAATATTTTTTACGCGGTCCCACCTTGATAGAACTCATCATGCGCTTAACGGGCGCGGCGCGGAAGCACATTTCCTTGCTTCGGCTCGGGAGCGGTCTCCGACGTTTTGTCCGAAAAGGCTTGCAGCCAACGGCCTTTCTCTCTGGACAGACAGCGCGTCATCGTTCTCCGTCATCGCTGATTGTTTGATTTTATCACCGTCTTTGAGCGCTGTCAACCTGCAAGCTCAAAGAATTTCGCCTCTTTTCCGCATTGCGCGGCGCTGGAAGGTCTTGACGATCTCAACGATGACCATGCCGAGCATGCCTATGCCCATTGCAATGACGTATTCGGCAAACGATACCGGCGTAAAGCCGAATGCCTCGGCTAGGAACGGTACCTCGCAGACAAGCGTGGTCGCGGCAATGCTGCCGACGGCAGCCCATACGAGAGCCTTGTTCTTAGTGCCCATGGTGAAGATGCAGCCGCGCAGCGAGCGCATATTGAAGCTGTGGCATACCTCGGCCATTGACATCGTTAAAAATGCCATCGTCGTTCCGTCGGCGCTGTCGGTTATCGTCCATACGCCGGTTTCGATATAATGTCCGACGAAATACGCCGCCAGAACGAGCGCCGAGATGAGCACTCCCTGATACGCGATGTCAAAGCCCATGCCGCCTGCGAATATTCCGTCCTTCGCCGGACGCGGTCGGCGGCGCATGATATTTCCCTCGGCCTTTTCCATGCCGAGTGCCAGCGCCGGGAAGCAGTCGGTGACGAGATTTATCCACAGAAGATGCACCGGCTTTAATATCGTAAAGCCCAGTATGGTAGCGACAAAAATGCTTATGACCTCGCTCATGTTCGAGCCGAGCAGGAACTGGATCGCCTTGCGGATATTATCGTATATCCTGCGGCCTTCCTCAACGGCACCGACGATGGTGGCAAAATTATCGTCGGCAAGCACCATATCTGCAACGTTTTTGGTGACATCGGTGCCGGTAATGCCCATACCGACGCCGATATCGGCGCTTTTTATGGACGGTGCGTCATTTACGCCGTCGCCGGTCATTGCAGTGACATAGCCTGCCTTGCGCCACGCCGAAACGATGCGCGTTTTGTGCTCGGGCTGAACGCGCGCATAGACGCTTATATTCTGAAATTCGCGCTCAAACTCCTCATCGCTCATCTGTGAAAGCTGCGTGCCCGTTACGGCTCTGTCGCCCTCGCGCAGGATGCCAAGCTCCTTGGCTATGGCTACGGCCGTGTCAACATGGTCGCCGGTTATCATAATTGCGCGGATGCCGGCGGCCTTGCACTCGTCGATAGCGTCCTTAACCTCCGGACGCACGGGGTCGATCATGCCCGTAAGGCCCACAAAGCAGAGCTGCTGCTCGAGCGTCTCCGGCTCGCAGTCGTCAGGCTGCGCGCTCCAAATGCGCAGAGCACAGGCCAAAACTCGCAGAGCCTTATCGGCCATTGCCTTATTATTATCGAGTATCTCACGGCGGTAGTCCTCGGTCATGGGAACGGCTTCGCCGTTTTTGAGATAGTGCGTACATTTTCCGATGATAACGTCGGGTGCGCCCTTTGTGTACTGAACCACACCGTTCGGGGCAAGGTGCAGGGTGCTCATCATCTTTCTTCCGGAGTCAAACGGCGCTTCGCCGCAGCGTGGGAACGATGATTTAAGCGCTGTTTTATTAAGCCCCAGCTTGTTTGCCCATGCAACCAGCGCGGCCTCCGTAGGCTCGCCGGTCACTTTCCCCTCATCGTCTATCTCGGCGTCGCAGCACAGTGCCATTGCCTTGGCAAGCTCCTGCTCGTTTTCGCCGAAGAAATCGACAACGGTCATCCTGTTCTGCGTCAGCGTACCTGTTTTATCCGAGCAAATGACCTGCGCGCAGCCGAGAGTTTCGACCGCCGTCAGGCGGCGGATTATCGCGTTGCGCTTTGACATGTTGGTAACGCCGATGGACAAGACCACCGTAACGACCGCGGCAAGCCCCTCGGGTATGGCGGCGACCGCGAGCGATACCGCTATCATGAAGGAGTTGAGAACGACCTCAAAGCTCATTCCGCCGGCGCGCAGAAGCTGCACGGCAAATATGACGACGCATATGCCGAGAACGAGCCAGGTGAGTATTTTGCTCAGCTGCGTAAGCTTTATCTGCAAGGGCGTCTGCCCGTCGGAAGCCTGCGCAAGAGCGTCGGCTATCTTGCCCATCTCGGTGTCCATGCCGGTTGCGCAGACTATCATTGCGCCGCGGCCGTAAACGACGGTAGAGCCCATGTAGGCCATATTGCGGCGGTCGCCGAGCGGAACGTCGCCCTCGCCGTCTGCGAGATTTATGATGTCGATAAACTTGCTGACCGGCACCGACTCGCCCGTGAGCGCCGCCTCCTCTATCTTGAGGCTTGCGTTTTCAATTATTCTGCCGTCGGCCGGAACGGCGTCGCCCGCTTCAAGCAGCACAACGTCGCCGACCACAAGCTCCTCGCTGTGGATTGTGACTATCTTCCCGTCGCGCAGCACCTTTGACGTTGCAGCCGACATTTCCTGCAAAGCTTCAATGGCCTTTTCCGCCTTGTTTTCCTGATAAACGCCCAGAACGGCGTTAACGACGACGACAAACAGGATGATTATAACATCCGTAAAGCTCTCGCCCTGCGTCACTGCGAGCACTCCGCTTATAGCGGCCGCAGCCAGAAGAATGATTATCATCGGGTCTGCCAGCTGCTTCAAAAGCTGCTTGAGTATCGAGTCTTTTTTTGCCGCGGCGAGCTTATTTTTGCCGTTTTCGGCAAGGCGCCGCTCCGCCTCGGCCTGGCTCAGGCCGTTTTCTCCGCTGTCAAGCTGCCGCATCACGAGATCTTTTTCTTCGCAATAATACTTCACTTATGAATCCTCCCTGAGTATGCTAACATTAACATTTACCTCGAGCACACGTCTTTCATCAGTAGCCTCGACCGTTACCAGCATGCCGCTGCACTCGAAGCTTTCGCCGCTTGCCGGTATGCCGCCGAGTGTTTCCGTGACCCAGCCGCCGACCGTGTCGGCATTACTGTCGATGCTGCATCCAACGCTTTCACACATGTCTGAAAGCCGTGTACTTCCATTTATATCATAGCTGCCGTCGGGGCGTTCCCTTATGTTCTCTATCACTTCATCGCTCTCGTCCCATATCTCTCCCACCAATTCTTCAAGAATATCCTCAAGCGTGATTATTCCGATAACTCCGCCGTAATCATCAACAACCACTGCCATATGCGCATGCTCGCGCTGCATATCGAGAAGAATTCGGTTTATGTGTGTGCTCGCGTGGACAAAGCGCGGCGGCATCAGGAAATCCTTCATTTCGCACCGTTCGCCCCTGCTTTGGGCGGTAAGATACGTCTTTGCGTAGAGTATTCCTACAATGTCGTCGATATTTTCGCCGTACACGGGAAAGCGAGAATAGCCGCTTTCGGCTATTTCATTGAGCAGTGTTGTTCGAGCATCGTCGCGTTTTAGGAAAGCTACTTGCGAACGATGCACCATAACATCTTCGGCAGTGGTATCGTTGAGTGAGAATACATTTTTTATAAGCTCTTTTTCGCCGCTTTCTATAGAGCCTGCTTCCTCACCCTCATCGAGCATCATTATTATCTCTTCCTCCGACACCTCCTCGGCATTATCCTTCGGGTCTATGCCGCACAGGCGCAGCACACCGTTAGTTGAAACGGTCAGCAGCCAAATTACAGGGCGGAGCACCGTTGTCATTCCTATCATCAGTCCGCTTACAGCGCGTGCAATGCCCTCCGGGCGTTTCATTGCGATACGTTTTGGAACAAGCTCGCCGAGCACCAGCGTAAAGTAAGACAAAACAAGGGTTATTATGATGACCGATATCGTATCAAGTGCCGAGGGTGACACTCCGGATACTTCGCAATCATTTATAAGCCAGTTTACGAGCTTATCGGAAAAGTTATCAGCCGCAAACGCCGAGCCAAGGAAGCCTGCAAGCGTTATGCATATCTGAATAGTTGACAGGAACCCCGTAGGTTCAGTCACCATTCTAAGCATTTTAGCCGCTTTCCTGTCTCCGCCCTCGGCCATGCGCCGCACTTTCGTCTCGTTGAGCGAAATAACGGCTATCTCGGTTGCGGCAAACAGTGCGTTGACCGCTATCAGTACAAGCTGAAGCAATAGTTGAGGCAATATTGAGTCCGATTCCATGTTTAAGTTCTCAAGTCCTTTCTATAAATAGTATAAAAAAGACCTTTACGGCAATTATTCTTGCCGTAAAAGTCTTGCAAATACTGTATCGTACTCGGCACACCGAACCTGACGGTTGAGATGACGACGTGCCGAACGCCGCTTGGCGCACGCTACTCCCTTTTATTGAGTTATAAAATATCACAGCAATGCCGCCGCGTCAATATTACACACGAAATTTTACATTTTCTTAATCTAACTTGACAGACGGCAGATTCCACTTATAGATCGTCGCAAACAGGCGCAGCGCAAAAATCACGAGCATTCCGCAGCCGACTGACAAAAGCTGATTTATGTCGAGCACATGCATCACATAGTAAAGTCCGCCGCCGATAAGCGACGCGACCGCGTACACGCGCTTTCGGAGCACCTTGGGCATGGTGTTCGTCATAACGTCGCGCAGCATGCCGCCGCCGACGCCGGTGCACATGCCTACAAACAAAACGAGGATAACATTATCGCTCACCGGCATTGCGGCGTTCATGCCGGATACGGTGAAAACAGCAAGGCCTATCGCGTCAAAGACATTGTTCACTGCGTCAAGCTTGTCCAAATGCAGCTTGTATTTTTCGCTGCGCAGATAAGCGTCTATAAACACCGCAAGCGCCGCGACGACGGATATGAGCAGATACCAGTAGCTAACAAACATCACCGGCGGTATTCTTCCTATGAGCACGTCACGGATAACGCCGCCGCCGAGCGCCGTTGTCACCGCGAGGAACAAAACTCCGAATATATCGGCCTTTTTTTCGATCGCGACCATTGCTCCCGACACTGCAAACGCCGCCGCACCGATGAGTTCGAGAACAAACATTACATCTTCCATCACACGTTGAATCTGAACAGCGTAACATCTCCGTCGTTCATCACATAGTCCTTGCCCTCGGAGCGGACAAGGCCTTTTTCCTTGGCTGCCGCCATGCTTCCGCAGGCTTTGAGATCGTCAAATGCTACTATCTCGGCGCGGATAAATCCGCGTTCGAAATCGGTGTGTATCTTGCCGGCGGCCTGGGGCGCTTTCGTTCCGCGGCGTATCGTCCATGCTCTGCACTCATCGCTGCCGCAGGTGAGGAAGGATATCAGGCCAAGCAGCGAATACGAGGTCTTTATCATGCGATCAAGTCCCGACTGGCTCATGCCCAGCTCTTCAAGGAACATTTCGCGCTCATCCGGCTCAAGGGCCGCGATCTCAGCTTCGAGCTTCGCGCAGATAGGCAGGACCTCCGCGCCCTCTTTGGCTGCTATATCGCAAAGCTGCTTGTAATAAGCGTTGTTTTCATAATCGGCGATGCCGTCCTCATCCATGTTCGCGGCATAGATGACCGGCTTTATCGTAAGAAGGTCGCTCGTTGCGATAAGCTCCATATCGTCCGGATCGCACTCATAGCTGCGCACGCTCTTGCCCTCGTTCAGGTGCTCAAGAAGTCCATTGAACACCTCGGCCTCGTGCAGATATTTCTTGTCGCCCTTAGCGTTCTTGTTTGCCTTTTCTATCCTGCGCTCGACCATTTCCATGTCCGCCATGATGAGCTCAAGGTCAATGATATCAACGTCACGGGCAGGATCCGTTCCGCCCTCGACGTGGATGACATTTTCATCGTCAAAGCATCTGACAACGTGAACGATAGCGTCTGTGTTGCGGATGTTCGACAGGAACTTGTTGCCCAGTCCTTCGCCCTTGGACGCGCCCTTGACAAGGCCGGCTATATCCACAAACTCTATGACCGCCGGAGTGTACTTCTTCGGCTGGTATATCGACGCAAGGAAGTCAAGGCGCTCGTCCGGCACGGTGACCATGCCGACGTTCGGCTCGATCGTGCAGAACGGATAGTTCGCGCTCTCCGCCCCGGCGTTCGTAATTGCATTAAACAGTGTGGATTTGCCGACATTCGGCAGCCCGACGATACCTAATTTCATAGTTTTCTCTATCTCCTTATTTTTCAAGGGTTTTCGGCACTTGAACGGCGCTTACTGTACCATTACTGTACCATTTTGGTTTTGCTGCACTTTTTCAAATTGTAATATGGCTTTTGACATGGAATCATTCGTCACATGAACATACCGATCCATTGTTGTTTTGATGCTGGCATGACCCAGCAGCTTTTGAAGAACCTTGGGCTGCACGCCGCTTTCAATCGCTCTCGTGGCGTAGGTATGGCGTAAAGCGTGCATACAGAATTTTTCAATTTCTGCTTCGTCGCATAGCTTATAAAGGTGGGTATCATAGGAACTGTTCTTTGCCGGTTCCCCGGTACGCCAGTTGATAAAGACAAGATCGCGCATGACCAGCCGAGCCGTGCGTAATATAAACCGGCCTTTCTTTGGCAGATACCCTTACCACATTCTTTGCCTCGTAAACTTTTACCCATTCGGAAACTCCTTTCTCACTATGAGAAGAAGCCCCTATGCATTTTATAATTGTAGCACAAGGGCTTCCTTTTCTCAATAGTGAACTTACCTTCAAATTGCCATTGTACGGCTGATGCGCTCTTCAAACTCCCGGCGCTTTACCAGTTTTTTCGTCCCGACGAACAAAACGAACGGGCAGTTGGGCGCTCCCAGCATACTGTCGATCTTGTTGATACCGATATTGCTGTATCTTTGTTTTGCCGACTTTTCCAGATCAACTGAGCAATGAAGTTTGTCTTCCCGAAAATCTCATCCATAATCAGGCGAAGGTATGTTACTTCGATATCATCAATGCTGATGAAAATAACGCCATCATCCGCCAGCAGCTTCAAGCGCGGATACATCATGCACAGCCGCTTGTCATGGCGGGTCAAGTCCTCGCCCTCTTTGCCGACGACCTCGCCCAGCCGCTTCTTGATCTTCGGGTCATTGACGTTATCGTTATAAACCCAGCCCTCGTTTCCTGTGTTGTAGGGCGGATCAATGTTCCTACTGATTTTGATACAAAAAGCCCTCTCCGGCACAAAAGTGCCGAAAAAGGCTTGAAATCAAGGGCTTCCGAGGTCAACTGCTGACTTCGGAAGCCCTTTTTTGTTTATTCGATTGTGGGATTCCAGCGTTCAGACGCTCGGCAGCGATGTGGCATAGGAGTCTTGCGGTGTACGGATTTTGGAATAATACCGACGCCGGGGATATCTGTTTGCTATGTATCAGCTTGCGAGTATCTTGTTTATGCGCGCTTCCGCTTCCTTTGCTATTACTTCGGGGACTATGCCAGTGGCGACGACCTTGTCAAAGATCTCGCCGCACTTTTTCTTGCCGAGCAGTTTTATTGGGTACTTGAGCAGCTGAGGCGCAAGCTCCTTGATAATGGCGGCGGTATCGGGATTGTCAAGCAGCTCCTTGACGGTAAGCTTTCTGAAATCCATGGCAATACTCCTTTTCGTTATTGCGGGGAGTTGCCCTGCGGATGCTTACATTATAGCCTCCATCCCACAAAACGGCAAGAGATTGACAGACAGGCTTTCATTTAAGCGTACTGTTGGGTACGTCGAGCACAATGTCGGACATAGGGAAGGACGCGCAGGGATGGATGTAGCCAAACTCGATATCGGCTCTGCGGCGGCCGTCGGTCTTTTCCGGGACAAAGACCTTACCCGAGACGAGCTTTGAGCGGCACCATGAGCACTCGCCGCTGCGGCAGCGGGAGGGAGCGACGATGCCCGCACGCTCGATGGAGGTCAGCAGCGGCTCATCGGCGGAGGCGGTGATGTCGTATTCCCTGCCGCACTGAATGACCTTAAGGTTGAAGGTCTTGCCGCGGATATCCTCCGGGTAGCCGGGCTGATTCCACGGGTCCTTTATCATGCCGAACAGCTCACGGCGCACGAACTTGCGGCGCAGGCCGAGCTTTGCGATCTCGCCATCGAGGAAGTTGTACATCGCCTGCGGACCGCACATGAAGACGCTGTACTCCTCGCCACCGTACTTTTTGATAAGCTCGGCGGTGATGAAGCCGTGCTCATAGCCGGGCTTCTCCTCGTCGGACAGGACATGCACGACGTGTACCTTGTCGCAGGCGGCACAGACCTCGTCAAGTTCTTTCTTGTAGACAATGCCGTCCTCCGTGCGTGAGCCGAAAAGTATCGTCAGGTCGAAGTCCTCAAAGCCGTCGCGGATGGCGTATGCCATGCCCATGAACGGAGTGATGCCGGAGCCGCCCGCGAGTGCTACGACCTTCTTCGCGTCGCGCAGGCGCTCATAGTAGAGGTGACCCTGCGGCCCGGAGATAGTGACATGCTGCCCGACGACCCAGTGATCCTGAATGTACGGGCTGACAAAGCCAGCGTCGTCGCGCTTGACGGTGATGTTGTATTCGCCGCGTTTTGCCCACGCCGGGGACGAGCAGAGCGAATATGAGCGCGTGGTCACGGTGCCGCCTATGGGGACGCATACGCTGATGTACTGCCCGGCTCTGAACGGGGCGAGGGCGGAGCCATCCTCAGTCTTGAGGACGATCGTCTTTGCATCGGCACCGTTCCGGCGTATCTCGGCCACGATGACCTCCTGCTTCTCCGGGTGGCGCTGCTTTGCCTTTTCGTTGGTGGTGAGAGTTTTCGGCAGCGGAGCGGAGGAGGCCGCCTGTATCGCCTTTTCGCGCACCTTGGGCATGTTCTTGAACCTGAGCATATCGAGCGCGCCGATCATGCCTACCTTGTAATTGAGCTTATCTGCCATCTTCTCAAGCCTCCTCTTCTTTCATTTCTGCGAGAGTCTTTTTTGCGAGCGTATCTCCGCTGAATATCGCGGAGTTGTAGCCGTCGCCGCGGATGCTTGCCGCACCGACAAACTTCAGCCCTTTTACCGGAAACTCTGTACCCATCATCATCATTCGCGGCATCATGTTGTCCCAGTCCTTCAGCTCGAAACCGTAGGCCGCGCCCTGAGGAACGTTGACATAGTTGCACATCGTCCACGGCGTCGCGATCTCAAGCTCCTCAATGTACGGGGTGACGGTAACGCCATAGCGCTCCTCGAAAAGCTTTATCAGCTTCTCGGCAAAGGCGGTCTTCGTCTCTACGTAATCATCCGGATCTACATTTGCCCAGTCATCATCCATGAAGGTGCTTGTGAGGGAGACAACGCAGGTACCCTCCGGTGAGAAGCCGGGGTTCACAACGTTGTAGCACACCATGACCTGGTTGCAGTTTGTCGCGATGGTTTTTCCGGATTCGTACTCCTTGGCCGTATCGGCAGAGGTCGGGAGGAAGACGGTGTAATCGCGGATTCCGAGTTCCTCGGCGCTCCTGTCAAGCCCCATGTATACGACGAACATTCTCGCCGAATAGGTGCGGGCATTGCCAAGCTTCACCATGCGCTCCGGTACGACCTCCGGCGGGCACATCGTGGCGTACACCATGTTCTGGTTCATGTTGCAGAGAATGTGTTTTGTCTCGACCTCGCCGCAGGTAGTCTTAACACCGCGGACGGCCTTGCTCTCATCGAAGAGTATCTCGGTCGCGGTGCAGTTCATCCACACCTCGCCGCCCATGCTGCGGAAGCATTCGAGCAGCCCTGTCGTCAGCTCGTTGCTGGTCTTGTCGGGTATCCACGCGCCGTGGTTTACGTACAGCCAGAGCATGTTGACGTACTGGAGGAAGGACAGATGGTCGGCATCGACGCCGAGATAGCCCCAGTAGGTGTTCATTATATCCTGCGCGAGCTTCGGCATCTTCATTGCCCTGAACACCCGGTTGACCGTGTAGCTGCCCAGCCGCAGGAAGTTGGGGAAGTGCTCCTGCATATACTTCGGGTCTGTCTTGCCCGCGACGCTCAGAGAGTAGTCGCCGGCGGCGTGAAACTCCGTGCCGAGGTCGAACAGATCCTGTATGGATTTGCGGCAGCCGGGCACAAGACGCTCCATCTCATTGACAAACTCCTTTACCGTGCATGGGAGGGTCGCGTCGATATGCGTCCTGCCGTCGGAGGCGGTGGTGATAACGCGGAAGTTATCCGGAACCATGTGCCACGGAATGTCAAGGCCGAACTCATCACAGATCCTGCGGCAGCCGCCGGGGTTTTCCTTTGTGCCCCATTCGCAGATCTCGTGCAGCGCCGTTTCAAATTCAAAACGGCCTCTACGGAAGCTTGAGGCGCAGCCGCCGGGCATATTGTGGCGCTCGATAAGCAGGGTCTTTTTCCCACCCTTTGCCATGCGGCAGGCTGCGGCAAGACCTCCGTTTCCGGCGCCGATCACAACGGCATCATATTTTGGCATCAGTATCTCCTCCTTAATTTGTGGTAATACCACGTGTTTGTACTGTGCATTTTATAACAATCACCGGCAAAAGGTCAATGCTGTTGCCGTATTTTCAGCGGAATAGTCAGCATTACGCTTGACTTTTAAGCATCTTGCAGGTAAAATTTGAAACGTGGAATTTGGTATGACCACAGGCAATCTGCGTTTGGGAGGCAAATATGGGGTTCAATAAAATAGTAGCGGTGTCCATGACGGAGCTGTTCGTGCAGCAGATTGAAAACATGATACTCTCCGGGGAGCTCGCTATCGGCGAGCAGCTGCCGCCGGCGCGGGAGCTGTCAGTGAAAATGTGCGTCAGCAGAACGGTCATTTCCGCGGGGCTTGTGGAGCTTGAGAAGCTCGGCTTTGTTGAGATTCGCACGCGGCAGGGCGTGTTCGTCTGCGACTACCGGCGTAAGGGCAGCCTTGAGACGCTTATCGCCATCATGCGCTATAACGGCGGCGCGATGAGGAAGAACGAGGTAAAATCCCTGCTCGAAACGCGCGACGCGATGGAGTGCCTGTGCCTGCGCCTTGTGTGCGAGAAGAACGACGTGGCCGAGCTTGAAAAGCTCAGTCCGATCCTTGACAGCATCCGTGACGCACGCAACGCCGACGAGGCCGCAGAGCGGGTATTCAGCTTCCACCATGAGCTTGCGATAATGTCCGGCAACGTGCTGCTGCCGCTGCTATACTATTCCTTTAAGACGCAGGGCGAGTACCTGTGGTCACTCTATTGCAAGCGCAGCGGTGTGAAGAAGCTGTATGAAATAAAGCTTGCGCTCTTCTCGGCACTTATGAATAAGGATATTGATTCCGCGATAGAGCAGACGCACCGGATCATGGATGTCGCGAAGAACGACCTTGGTTTCTACGGGGCGTGACAACAGAAAAAGCTCGTTGGGCTCAAAGCACCCTTACGCGCTTTTTCCTTGGCGTTATTAATTAAAAGGTTTATTTGCCATCAACTGCGGTTTGGTGCAAAACGTTGGTAAGGATTTTCTCAATCCGCTGTCCCAAGAGCTTGTTTTCCGCCGGAGCCTTTCCTTGAAGAGTCTTCAATTCCTATTGAGACATTGCAGCTAATTCTTTGTCGGTATATTTTTTTCATAACAAATCTTCGACCAAAATCGAAAGCAATACCCTAATTTTAAAATTATCATTTCCCATCAACATAACTAAATTGAAGTCCGTTTTTTGTGAAAATTGCAACAATTTCTGCATTGATAAATCTCCGGCTCCCCCGATTTCGGGCAAAAAAATCGCTGCATTCCCTTTGGGATGCAGCGGACAAAAAAACAAGCCCCGTCTGTTGACGGGACTTGTTATTATGGCGGAGAAGGAGGGATTTGAACCCTCGAACACCTTATGGGTGTTACACGATTTCCAATCGTGCGCGCTCGGCCGGACTACGCGACTTCTCCGAGTACAAACAATATTCAAATGTTCAGCTTGTGTATTATAATTCACTTTTCTGCTAAAGTCAAGCCTTTTCTTTGAATATATCATGCCGCGGCGGCAACAATAGATTTAAGGAGGGATGGCTTATGAAGGCAATTATCATGGCAGGCGGCGAGGGAAAACGCCTCAAGCCGATAACCGGCAGCACGCCGAAGCCGCTTGTGCCGCTGTGCGGCAGGCCGGTTATGGAGCACATCATTCTGCTGCTGCGCAGGCACGGCATAACAGATATCTGCGCAGCGCTAAAATACCGCCCGGACGACATAAAAAACTACTTCGGCAGCGGAGAAAAGCTCGGCGTGCGCCTTGAATACCGTATTGAGCAAACCGCGCTCGGCACGGCAGGCGGCGTAAAAAACTGCGCCGATTTCTACGGCAGCGAGGATTTCCTCGTCATATCCGGCGACGCCGCGTGCGACATCGACCTGTCAAAGCTCATTGCCGAGCACCAAAGGCGCTCCCCTGCCGCGACGATAGCTCTGTGCCCGGAGCCTGAGCCTCTGCGCTACGGCCTTGCGCTGTGCGACCGCGAGGGCTTCATCCGCTCGTTCATTGAAAAGCCCGACTGGCGGCATGTTGTGACAAACCTCGTTAACACCGGCATATACATCATCTCTCCTCGGGCAATGGAGCATGTTCCCGAAAACGAGGAATTTGACTTTGCAAAGGATCTGTTTCCGCGTCTTTTGGATAAGAGCGAGAAGCTGCTCGGCGTTCCGTGCGACGGCTACTGGTGCGATATCGGCACGCCGAAGAGCTACTATAAATGCTGCGCCGACGCTCTGTCCGGCAAGCTGAAAATTGAGCTTGCCGGAGGCTTTGAGGCCGACGCGCCCGACGAATGCTCGGATCCCGAATGCAAGTGCATGGAGCACACCGACTGCGGCTGCGCCGACCGCGCGCGGCTTATGGACAGCATAAGCGCCGCTTTTCTGGAACTCGGCGCCGACTACTCGGACGGCTTCAGCCTAAAGGGAGACGACTACGAGCTGCGCATATCGCCGCTTGCCGTCGGCGCAAAGCTGCGCATCGAGGCAAATGCGAACGATACAGAGACCGCACGTGAGCTTGCCGAAGCGGCCTGCGCGCTGGTCAGTGAGCTTGAAAAGCGGCTTGATTAATTAATATCTCTAATATATAATATCCGTCAGAAGATACTCTGACGGAGGTTGTACATATGGACATTGAAAAAACAATAAAGAACCTGAAAGCCCGCCATTTTTCGGTGCAGCATTTTGCAAACGGCGAGGAGGCCTGCAAATATCTTCTCGGCGAGATAAAGGACACGAGCGTCGGCATAGGCGGATCAAAGACGGTCGATCAGCTCGGCCTGTACGACAAGCTTGTCGATAACGGAAACGAGGTTTTCTGGCACTGGCGCGAGCCGGGACTTGAGACACTGGATAAGGAGAACGCCGCAAAGGTGTTCATCTCAAGCGCAAATGCCATCGCCGAAACCGGCGAGATCATAAACATCGACGGGCGCGGCAACCGTCTTGCCGGTCAGGTCTACGGCCGCAAGACCGTTTATATCATTGCCGGAACAAACAAGATCTGCCCCGACTTCGAGTCGGCGGTTTTCCGTGCGCGCAACACTGCCGCAGTGCAGAACTGCAAGCGTTTTCCCGCGAAAACGCCCTGCAAGATCGATGATAAGTGCCACGACTGCCGCTCGCCGGAGCGCGTGTGCAATGCGATGCTCGTCCTGTGGGGGCCGATGATGGATATGGACAAGGTCGAGATCGTGCTCATTGACGAAGAATTGGGGATGTGATGAATGTACATTGACTGGACGTATATAGTCCTTGTTCTTCCTGCAATGCTGTTTGCAATGTGGGCAAGCTCAAGGGTAAACTCGACATTCAAAAAATATAAGAACACACGCAACTCGCGCGGCCTGACCGGCGCGCAGGCGGCGCGCTGGGTGCTCGACCGCAACGGGCTGAGCAATGTTCCGATCGAGCACATTTCCGGCTCGCTGACCGATCACTATGATCCCTCGGCAAACGTCGTGCGCCTGTCGGATGATGTTTACGGCAGCACCTCGACGGTTGCCATCGGCGTTGCCTGCCATGAGGTCGGCCACGCGATACAGCATGCGACAAACTACGCACCCGTCAAGATCCGCACGGCGATAGTTCCGATAACGAACCTCGGCGCAAAGCTGTCGGTTCCGCTTATCATACTCGGTCTTATCCTCTCGTCCTTCGGCGAGGTGTTCGTTACGATCGCGTATATAGGCTGCGCGCTGTACGGCCTTGTTACGATATTCCAGCTCGTCACCCTCCCGACGGAGTTCAACGCTTCATCAAGGGCGCTCAAAACCATCGAGGAGACGAATCTTTTGCAGGGCGAGGAGTTCAAGCAGGCAAAGCAGGTGCTCTCGGCCGCGGCAATGACCTATGTTGCCGCCCTTGCCGTGTCGCTTGCTCAGCTTATGAGATTTCTTATTATTGTAGGCGGAAGGAGAAATGACTGATGATCATCCGAAACGAAGAACACAAACGCAAAACCGTTGAAAACCTGCTCGGCGGCAGCGGAAAGGCACATTTTAAGAACATAATCGAAACGCCCGAGGAGCTTTACGACAAGGGCAGGGTATTTTCCTTTATAACGCTCGACCCCGGCGCGGAGTGCGGCTGGCACGTCCACAATGGCGACGGAGAATATTACTGCATCCTTGAGGGCGAGGGTGAATACAGCGACAACGGCACCCCCGTCATGCTTCACGCCGGCGACACGGCATTCTGCCCCGACGGCGAAGGACATTCCCTGAAAAACACCGGCAGCGAGCCGTTAGTGTATCTCGCGCTTGTTATCTATAAGTAAAAAACGAAGCTGCCCCGGACGGCGTTTTACGCATTGTCCGGGGCAGTTATTATTATGCCTGCTGCTCGCGCCATGCGCGGTAGCGGTCAAGCTCCTTGTCGATGCAAAGCTGCATGACAAGATTTATTATAAGCGCATCGTCCACGAAGCCTAAAAGCGGAATATTATCCGGGATAAGGTCGAGCGGACTTACAAGATACGCAATTATCGCAGCCGTTCCGGCCATTACGACCGCCGGAACCTTTTTATATTCGCCGTGATAGTAATCGTGCAGCATTGATATAAGGTCCTGCACATCGCCGATGGTGTCGCCGATAAGGGGAATATGTGAAAGCGGTCTGAGCTTCACGCTCGCGTTGTCGAGAAAATCAAGCAGCACTCCCGTGCCCTTTGCAACGGCTCTTGCGCCGGTCGCGACGGCTTGTGCGCCGGTTTTGATTGAAAATGACATAGTTCTGCCCTCCTATAGTGATAATAATATCACACAGCGCCGATTTTTCAAGCAAAAGCGACAGCATATAGCACAAATTTCGTATACGCGCGCTTTGCGGTATTTGGACAAAAGACGCAAATCATAAAAATAGCTGGATTTTACACAGCTTTTACGTTATAGTTATATTGCGATATTATCGATCACAGGAGATATGCTATTTTGGGGATTTCAAACGTGCTTGAGCTTTTAGGCGGCGTTGCACTGTTTCTGTTCGGCATGGCGCTCATGGGCGACAGTCTGAAGAAGGTTGCAGGCAACAAGCTCGAGCTTATTCTGTTCCGCCTTTCGAGCACGCCTTTGAAGGGCATTCTGCTCGGCACGGGAGTTACGGCCGTTATCCAGTCATCCTCGGCCACGTCCGTCATGGTCGTCGGCTTTGTTAACTCCGGCATGATGAAGGTTCGCCAGGCGATAGGCGTTGTCATGGGCGCGATAATCGGAACGAGCATCACCGGCTGGATAATCTGCCTTTCCGATATTGGCGGCGGCTCCTCAGGCTGGCTTGAGCTTTTGTCCACCGATACGCTTACGGCGGTCATTGCCGTTATCGGTATCGTTCTGCGCATGTTCTGCTCCGCCCCGACGAAAAAGCATGTGGGCGAGATCATGCTCGGCTTTGCGGTTTTGATGTTCGGCATGAAGGCGATGAGCAGCTCGGTCTACGATCTGCGTTCGAGCGAAACATTTATAAACATGCTCACCACCTTCTCGAACCCGATCCTCGGTATTGCCCTCGGCATTGTTTTCACCAGCGTCATTCAGAGCGCCTCGGCCGCGGTCGGCATTCTTCAGGCGCTTGCAATAACGGGTGCCATACGCTTTGATATCGCGCTGCCCATCATCATGGGCATTGCGATCGGTGCCGCCGTTCCTGTTTTGCTCTCGGCTCTCGGCGCGAGTGCCGACGGAAAGCGTACCGCGCTTTCCTACCTAATGGTAGACACGCTCGGCGTTGTCATAACCGCACTTGTGTTCTACACTCTAAACGCCATATTTGATTTCTCCTTCATGTCAATGACCATGACGACCGTGAGCCTCGCTCTTATGAACACGGTGTTTCGCTTTGTCATCGTCGCAATACTTGCTCCGTTTATCCCACTGCTCGAAAAAATCTGCAAGCTCATCATCAAAGATAAGCCCGAGGACGCCGCTGTTCTCGAGGACTTCGACAGACTTGAGGAGCGCTTCCTTGACCACCCCGCCCTCGCCGTTGAGCAGAGCCGCCTGACGGTAAACTCCATGGCCAAAAAGGCGCGTGAAAATCTGTTCGACGCATTTGCGCTTATTGACAACTACTCCGATGACGGCTTTGCCCACGTCACCGATACCGAGGATATCGTCGATAAATACGAGGATAAGCTCGGAACATATCTCATACATATAACAAGCCGCGAGCTTAACCCCGAGCAGAACGAGGCCGTCGGCAAATATCTGCACACGATAAATGACTTTGAACGTATCTCCGACCATGCGCTGAACGTTGCAGAATGCGCGCAGGAGATACACGAAAAGGGCATCGTCTTTTCCGAGGACGGTGCGCGCGAGGTGAACGTCCTCATATCCGCCGTGACCGAGGTCGCAAACACCGCGATAGATGCGTTTATCACAAACGATCTGGAAAGCGCTTACCGCGTCGAGCCGCTTGAGGAGCTTATAGATAACCTCTGCGACGAGATGAAGCTGCACCACATCGACCGCCTGCAAAAGGGCATATGCACGCTCAACCACGGCTTTGTATTCAACGATCTGCTGACAAATCTCGAGCGAATTTCCGACCACTGCTCTAACATCGCCGTTGCTCTCATTGAGCTTGAGTCGGACAGCTTTGATACGCATGAGTACATAAACAGCCTCATCGAAGTCCGCTCGCACTGCTTTGATGAGTATTACGAGGAATACAGCAAGAAATTTGCTCTGTGAGGATATGCAAAAATGCCATACCAATCGGTATGGCATTTTTTCTTTTAAGATCATCGAGTATGTGATATACTGAAAAAAGTTTTTATTTTTGGAGTTTTTATAATGCCACGGTCGAAAAATCTTGTATTTTTAATAGCTTCCATGATCATATTCGGAACCAACGGCCTGCTCGTTGCGCGCATTTCGCTCCCGAGCGCTCAGATAGTTCTGCTCAGGACCTTCTTCGGTTTTCTGTTTCTGCTCGCGGTCGTTGCCGCGCGGCGGAGCTTTTCGTTTGCCGAGCTTAAATCGGACCTCGTTCCGGCCACTGTCGGAGGCGTGGCGCTGGGCTTAAACTGGGTGCTGCTGTTCGGGGCGTACAAATACGCCGGCGTGAGCATATCCACGCTTGTTTACTACTGTGGCCCGATGATAGCGATAATCCTCAGCCCGATAGTTTTCAAGGAAAGGCTCACCGCCAACAAGCTGATAGCGGTCATAGCGGTCGCGGCCGGCATGCTGTGCATATCGGGAAACGTATCGAGCGGCTCCGATATGCAGACGGGGCTTCTCATGGGTGCCGGCGCTGCGGCGCTTTATGCGCTCATCATCATCGTAACAAAGCGCGTAACGCACATGTCGGGGCTAAACTGCTCTGCCTATGAGCTTTTCATCTCATTTATCGTGATGGTGCTTTACCTGCTTGTAAGCGGCGTTAAGCTGCCCGTTATCCCGGCAGCAGACGATACAGTTAACGTCCTCATCATAGGCTTTGTCAACACCGGGCTTGCCTATTACATGTATTTTTCCGCGCTGCAAAAGCTCCCGGCGCAGACCTCGGCGCTTATAAGCTACATTGATCCGCTCACCGCCCTGATCGTATCCGCTGCGTTCCTCGGCGAAAAGCTCGGCGCAGTTCAGCTTCTCGGCGCTGTGCTCATCCTCGGCGGCGCATGCCTCGGCGAGCTGAAAATCAAAACCGGCGCAAGGCGCTGAGCATACAGAAAACCGGCTGCACGCGTGCAGCCGGTTTCAGTTTGTCGAAAAACCAATCCCATTCATCAAGCTACAGCCGGATTTCGTTCAAGAAAGAGGAAAACGGCTCGGAAAAGCGGATAGATAAAACACTCCTTCCACTTCCGGGTTGCCAGTTTTTTCAGATTCATGGCAGCAAATTTAAGCTTCACCCAGTTCGTCACCTGGGCCAAGCCTCTGTACTGCGTATAACGCATAGCGTGTTTTTCTTTGGCGTCTGCAAAGACGCGTTCAATGGTCTCTTTACGCCGCCGGTAAAGGCTCTGGTACTACTGATATCCGAGGACTCTTGTCCTCGGATATTTTTATTATCGCAGGCTCGCCAGCTTTATCAGCATTTTTTCAAACTCTGACATTATACTGCTGTCTGAGGCCAGAACGATGTTTTTGCCATACATTTTTGTGTACGCCTCAATACTCCGGCTTGCATCGGCGGAGTAGATCACCGGGATAACTACTATGCCGCGTCGCTTTGCCTCATGCACCGCACTGCGCACATCCTCTATCGCCTCATCCTCGCTTCTGTACGCCGACGGCAATCCGTCGGACAAGACGACAAGTATCCTGCGCTTTTCGCATCGCTTTACAAGCTCCATCGACGCTGCACGTATCGAATACCCGTCCTTGTTCCCGTTTCCGGCAGCTAACTGCGTTGTCGCGTCAAAGCAACGGCTTCCGATCTCCTTTTGCTCAAAGTCCTTTATGACGCAATGCTCAACCACATTCGACCCGCCGTCAAAAGCGACTATTTTTGTGTATGCAATGCCTTTGAGCGCCTCTTCTATCATCGCTGCTGTCATGAGCGCAGTAAACAGCTTTGAATTTCCGTTACCGAGGCCGGTCCCCATGCTGCCGCTGCGGTCGATAAGCAGGAAAAATGCAGTTTCGCGCGCCTTTGGCGGCGTCTTGCTCTTGAAAACGTGCTTTGAGCCGAGAGGTATCTTCCAAAGCTCGCTCTCGCTGAGAACGCCGCGGCGCTGGCTGAGACTTCGTATCCGCTGCTCGCGCAGGATGCGGTCGAGCCTTTTGTGCATCTGGCGCGCTTTTTCCGCATATTCCGGCGGCAGACGGCGGCGCGACGGGACAATGCTGCTTTCCTCAAACTTCACATCGGAGTATGCTCCGCCAAGTCTGAACTTATCGTCAAGGCTCAACCGACCGATGCCGGCGGTCTGAACAGCGCTCATTTTTTCATATCGTCTTTCCCTTAAGAGATCGGCAGCCGCGTTACTGAGCATCTGTTTAAGCTCAAGCTCGCTCAATGCTGCCGAACGGCGACGTGAAAAGTCCGCTCCTATGACCTCTCTGACGGAATTCGGGCCTTCTGCCGCCGCTTTTCCGAGGGCGCTGCCGGAATCATTTTTTATGCCGATTGAGCTGCTTTGGCCGTGATTCGTCGATCTTCCTGCGCTCGAGGATGCGCCTCTGTCCTCGCGACCGTCCGTTCCGGCACTCGCTTTGGGCTTAACATCCGAGCCTGTAAGGCTTCCGTTCATATCGCCGTAGCGCTTGGAATTATCGCCGCTGCCGGGACTTGCGCTGTCGCCCTTATCACCGTCGGCATCGTCTCCGTCATCGGGTGTTCCCTTGCGCTCGGTCTCAGCCTCGGCGTGACTGCGCAGATAACTGTCTTTGCCGTCTCCGCGCTGTTCGGCACGCGTATCTGCAGAAAACGCATAGTCTTCAAGATCGGCGTTTAGTTTCTCAAGCACTGCCGAAAGATCATCTTCGGCTCTGCACATGGCAGCAAGCCTTGGCATCAAAAGCGCCAAAAGTTCATTGCAAATAGTCTCACACTCGGCGCAATCTCTCGAGATCGCCGCCTTATCGATTCTTTCCTTTATATCCGCTTCCAGATCCCGGGCCGTGCCTGTAAGAGCAAAGCGCTCAAGCTCCGAAAAGAATTCCTCCAAAGCGCCGCCGTGTATCGCTGCGTCTGTCCGCGCATAGTTTACAAATCTGAGCATGGGAATATAGCCGGGGAACCGACGGCAGATAATATTATTCACCCGCGCATCTTCAAGGATGTTCATCAATCTCTGCCCGAGTATACGCCCGACGAACGGGCGAAAGCCCTGCTCGGCAAAGAGGCTCTCTGCATTTTCGCGCACTCTTTTGAGCGCGTCGGCATCCGAGCTGTTATCATGCTGCACCTCATGCGCAAGCAGAACGCGCAAGCCGGCGGTCCAATGCCGTCCATCAAAATCATCACGCAGCAGATACGGCGCGCCTCCGAGTACGATCTGCCCATTTTCGGTGCGGTTTTTCAGCGAAGTATCGAGCTTGACTGCCGAGACAAGCTTAGTGTCGTCAAGCAGGAACGACAGATTCCTTGCGAGTATGCTCTCGATCGGATCTGCCCGCAGAAATTCGGCGTATCGCTCAAACGCCACGTCTGACATTTCGCGCATCAGGGCACCATGCTTTCGATCAGCTCCGTAAGCTGCAAGCGAGTGTACTGATCCTGCGGCTTTGCGGCAACGTTGTCCATAAGCCCCCACCTGAGTCCAAGAAGCGGCTCGGCGCGCAATGCGTCAACAAGACCGCGTATCGTCATTGCATCGGGTTCAAGTCCACCGGCGGAATCGATGCGGCTTTTAATCGCACAGTATACCACATCGCAAACGTTCAGACAGTGTTCGGAAGCCGTCGGAACAACGCGGCGCAGTATTTCCTTCACGCTTTCATGCTCGGACATCTGGATAGGCGTAAAGCGGTCTATGGTCGCTTCATTCATATAATTCGTTCCGGCATAGCCCTCGTTCATGGTTATCGTGAATGAAGACTTCGGATGCATTTTTACAAGTCCGTAGCCAGGCACCTGAATTCTGCGCGCTTCGTCCGTCAGCGAGTGCAGAACGTCCGCGCATTCCGGTTTTATGGTGTTGCCCTCGTCGAGAACGACGTCCGCCCCGGCCTCTATGTAGCGAAGCATATCGCTGAGCTTATATCGCAAAGTTCCGTTTTCTATAGTCGGGCCGCCAAGCAGATCAAGCTTATCCATTTCCGCGTTTCCCTGCATTCTGTACTGCGGAACGTTAAGGATCCAGTCGAGCGTCTGCGCAAGGGTGTTCTTGCCGCAGCCCTTGCCTCCGATAAGTCTTAAATTCAAGCCCGAAAGTCTATAGGCAAGACCACGCGTCAGCTCCCCGTAAGCATCCGACTGAACGAATTTAACAGCCGGACACGGAACAAGCTCGGGATATTTGGGGTCTGCAAGCATCTGTTCAAAAGTGCTTATTATAACCTTTTGAGGAATGCCTTGCTCGGTCATGTACGCCGCCTTGTCCAGAAGCTCGGCTTCATTGCCGCAGCCGCGCTCGGATGCCCGGGATATCGCTTCGCTGACGGCCAGCGGCAGCTCATCGACCGCTTCGAACTCGGCTATAAACCCCCACGCCTCCGGATCGTCTGCCCTGCACACCGTTGCATCGTTTCTGCAAAACGCGCGTGGGCGTGCCGTAACTGCCGCCGTGCGCAGCATGGCCACAAGCCGCTCGCTCGGCGCGGCAACGATACCGATGCAGTTAAATATATCTCCTGCATCCTCGGCATGCACAAAGCACGCAGGTTCCGTTTCGTTTCCGGTGCGCACAATAACTATCTCGGGCCACTCGCCCGGCGAAACATCACGCAGCGAGCTTATAAAATCAAGCTTCATCGGCGCGCGCAGATTACTTCCTCCGCAAATGGCTGTTTCTGTCCGACCTTTCATGATCCACTCCTCAGTTCCCGGCGACCGCGCCCCAGGGGAATCCCTTGGCCGGGCCGTTATAATATATATGCGGCACACTCAAAAACGCACACCGGCCTACGGACACGACGCTGTCCGGTATGTGTACGGAAAACAGGTTTGCGCACTGATAAAACGCTTCGGGCTCGATATGCGTGACACTGTCGGGAATAATAACTGAATTTAGCGCACGGCAGCGCGAAAATGCACCTTCAGATATCCGCTCAAGATTTTTTGACAGATTCACATTTCGCAGATGGACCTTGTCATAAAACGCATACGGTTCCAGACATGTAATGCTGTCGGGCATTATAAAGGTCTCAAGATATGTATAAGACACGAAGGCATACTCTTTTATCCCGCAAACGCGCACACCGTCTATCGAGGACGGAAGCACTATCGTCGTCGCCGGATTAAAGCAGCCGTCGGTCGATATCATTCCGGTATCGCTGTCAAAAACGAAGTTCTGTGCCTCGGCTTCGGCTCCGCTGACTGGCATGGTGTCCCACGGGCGTTCGGCAAGCCAGCGCCGCGTTTCGGCCTCGGTCCGCGTTTTCCGTTCCTCTATGTAGTCGCGCATCGCGCTCATATCGCATTTTTGCGAAAAAAATACTGCCAGATCGTCCGGAGTGAGCGTAAGTCGGTAGCCCCGAGGCAGCTCGATCTTCATCTTGACAGGCAGTATCTTTTTTATATAATTGCAGGCTTCGTCATAGCGCGAAAGCACCTTTTTATTCAAAACAAACGGCTTATCGAGCGTGCAAGCCTCGACTCCGTCGGGCGTTTCAAGACCCACGAAGCAGTTGTTGCCGTTGAGTATTATTCCAACATCGTCAAACCGAGACGGACTTACCGACAGATTCTCCATTACTCCGCCCTCCAACACATCGTTACAATATTATCATATCGTCTATACAGATTTTTTTCTGCAACATTTGTCACACACGAAGTTCCAAAAGCAACCGTTTGAAATTGAATTGAAATAGAATTATCCCCCAAGGCTTTAAGTCTCGGGGGATAACTTGATGGAAGGCGAACAGATATCAATTTTGACCTAAGTTCATTTTTCGCCCATCATGCGGATAATGTCCGCGCGGCGGCGCTCGTAGGCGGCCATATTTGTCTCCTCGAACCGAAGCTTCGGCTCCTTAACGCCGAGAAGCGCCATGAGGTATTTGACAAACGGCGGATTCATCATCAAAAACGGCCCGACCATCGAGGTCGCAAAATAGTTTTTGATACGCACGCCCTCGAGCTTTGACTTTTTGTTAATGCCGATGCCGTACTTGGCCTCGGCAAAGTAAAAGTCCGAGTTATCGCCGTAAAGCTGCGAAAACTCCGCCTTGAAGCCGACAAGCTCCATATCCTCAAAGATGCACAGCTGAGTTGAATTAAATCTGTGCATCATATCGCGCTTTGCGTGCAGCGGAACAAGGCCAAGACCGGCAATGCGGCTGCCGTCCTCGTTCTCGATATATTCGCAGAACACCTCGCCGGCGTTCGCCGTCATGAGAAACACAACGCCGCAGTCTATAAGCTCGCGCAGTCTGTCGCGATAGGGCATGAGCTTTTTTATCGCAAGCTCCTGGCCGTGCTCGGTCATCGCGCCCATGATTATCATATCGACCTTTTCGGAAGCAAAGCGCGGCTCGTCGTTGTAGCCGGTTTCGATAAGCTCGGCCTCCGGCATGCAGCGCGAAAGATACTTCCAGTTCCAGCAGTCGCCGAAAAGGTTTGCAAATTCGGGAAACAGCACCTCTATCTTCATGCCTGTGCCTCCTTTTCCTCAAGACGGGCAAGTATGCCGTCGCGCACCTGCTTTGTAAGCTGCGGCGTTGTAAGATCGTGCAGGATAAACACCTTGTCCGTTCCGTCAAGCTCAAGCTCGGCCGGAGCGTCGGTCTCGTGCTCGACGCAGCGGATCTTTTCCTCCGGAACGCCGGCCAGCAGCAGGCGCAGGTGATAGTCGTGCATTCTCACGCCGCCGACAACGATGCGCTTTATGCTCTCATCGTTTAAAAACTCAAAGTCTGCATCGTAGACCCATGTGACTATCTCGGTCGTTTTCTTATACGTCAGGTCATCGAGCATAACGATGACCTCCTTCACGCCCGGCTCCGAGCGGATATAGTCAAACACGATCGAGCACGCAACGGGGTTCTGCCCCTTGGTCATGTTCGTCACGACCTCGACGCCGTTTTTCTCGACATTCGTGTAGCGCGACTTGACGATGCTCATGTGCGAAAAGCTTTTTGCGATATTCTCCGCCGACAGGCCCAGCTCGCGAAGAAGCGTAACGACCGTGACCTGGTTATAGGTGTTGAACACGCTGTCGTTAATAAGCGGATACTCCTCCTCGCCCTTATCCGAGCGCACGGTGAAGCAGCGCTTTTCATAGTCGGGCGATGCAAGGTAATCCGCCTTGGGCGAGGCAAAGCCGCAGCCGGGGCACTTCATCTTGCCGATATGGTGATAGCGAACATATTCATACTGAAGCTTTCCGCCGCAATAAGGGCATGCGCGCATATCGTTTATTATATTGACGCACTCGTCCCTGTCGGTCGGCAGGCGGCTCAGTGAGAAGTAGCTGCGCTTGTTGTCCTTTTTAAGCCGGCTGCTTATAGGGTCGTCGGCATTGAGGATCATGTGCGTATCGTCCGGCAGAGCGGAGTCGATAAACGAGAATATGAACTCCGGATGCGCGTTGCGCTGGATAGAGTCGCGGAACAGGTTCGTGCACACGGCGTAGTCGGGGTGAACGTATTTGTATATCCTCAGCGAGCTGCGCTCATCTACCTCGAACACGGCATAGTCAAACTTTGCCTTGCCGCCGAGGGTGCTGCCGGAGATGAGCGAGGTCGCAATTCCCGCGTCGGTGTTCGAGCCTGCGCGGTTATTGAGCACCTTGAAGCCCGCGTCGGACAAAACGTCAAGGATCATGTTGCAGCAGGTTGTTTTTCCGTTTGTGCCGGTGACGGTTATTATGGTTTTGGGCTTGTCTATCCTGCCGAGGAAATCGGGGCAGAGCTTTATCGCAAGCTTGCCGGGAAAATAGCTTGCGTTCATGCCCAAAAGCTTTTGCAGCCACATGGCGAGCTTTCCGAATATCAGGGCAATTATAAATCTCAGATTCTTTTTCATCTTAGCCTTCCTTTTGAGATTGATATAATTTTATATTATATCTCACTGTGTCTGTCATTGTCCACATGTTTTTGTTTTCTTGACCGCCGCTGCATTTTAATGTATATTATTTTATAATCAAAGAATTGGAGGGATGAAGCATGCCGTGGTATGCATATGTAGCGTTTTTGGTGCTTGCCGTCATCGGATATTACGTTATCGTTGAGATAAAAACAAAAAAAGCGCTGAAAGAAAAGAAATCTGCCGACAGAAAGGCCGCAAAGGCGGCGGCCAAAAAGTCCAAGTCCGCAAAGAAAAAACCTAAGTCACGCAAATAAATTAGAATTTCTCAAAAAAACTTTTTCAAAAATTGTTGACAAGAGGCAAAAAATCTGTTATATTAACTGAGCCGTGGCCGAGTGGTTCAGTCGGTTAGAACGCCGGCCTGTCACGCCGGAGGTCGAGGGTTCAAGTCCCTTCTCGGTCGCCACAGATGCCCCTTTTTTAAGGGGCATCAACTTTGCTGCTGTAGCTCAGTAGGTAGAGCGCATCCTTGGTAAGGATGAGGTCGGCAGTTCGAATCTGCCCAGCAGCTCCAAGATAAGCCCTGAAGTCATTCGATTTCAGGGCTTTCTTGATTTTGTCATAGCCTGACAATAAATTGGGCGGTGAATTATATGAACAAAAAAATAATCGGCATTCTCGGCGGCATGGGGCCTGCCGCGACAGCCGACCTGTTCACAAAGATCATAAACAGCACCGAGGCGAGCTGCGATCAGGATCATCTGCACGTCATCATCGACAGCAACACGAACATTCCCGACCGCACCGAGGCGCTCATTCACGGCGGAGCAGACCCCACTGAGCAGATGACGCAGAGCGCGCGCCGCCTTGCCGAGGCCGGAGCCGAGCTTATCGTCATGCCGTGCAACACGGCGCACGGCTTCTACGACGCCGTATGCGCATCCGTGACGGTTCCCGTGCTCCACATGATAAAGCTCACCGCCGAGGAGCTTATGCGGCACGAGATCACGCGCGCCGGGCTTCTCGCTACCGACGGCACGGTGCAGAGCGGAATATACGAAACCTGCTTTGCCGGCAGCGGCATCGAGCTTATAACGCCCTCGCCCGAGGCTCAGGCCGCCGTTATGGATCTTACCTATAACGGAGTCAAGGCCGGCAAGCTCGATTTTGACACGTCGGGCTTTGAAAAAGCAGTCAACGAGCTTTTCGATAAGGGCGCGCAGACGCTCATCCTCGGCTGCACGGAGCTTCCCCCGGCATTTGATATGTACGGCCTTGACTACGAGCACATCGACCCCACCCTTGTGCTTGCGCGCGCGGCAGTCCTTGCCGCCGGCGGCAAGCTGCGCGAGGCATAAAAATCACCTCCCACGTTCAGTTCCGTGGGAGGCTTTTTGTTATTCGCCCGACGAGGGGATCGTTATCTCACGGTCATAGCCCGCGCCGTAGCAGAAGGAGTGTATCTTACCCTCCGACGGATTTATGACGTTCACGACAAAGGACGTATCGTCGGCCGTGTCGTGCGTTTTTGCGTACGTCGTCGTCTCGCCGTACTCTATGCCGTTCGAGTCCGCGCCCTCGTTCGAGCCAAACTCGTTATTGTAAAAGTAGCACATGTTCGGCGTTGCCACGCGCAGAACGTCAAACTCCGTGTTGCCGCTGTCCTGAACGTCGCTGAGCTTTGCAACGGCGAAATTGTGCGTATGTCCGTGGAACGCGGCGTAAATTTTTGCACTGTTTGAGTCCTTGAAGGACACCGTCATGCCAGAGAGCGTGACCGAGCCGCCGTCAACATACTGCTTGAGAATACTGCCAAGAGTTTTGGCCGAGCTGTTCTTATCCAGGTTTTCCGTGAAGTCGAGCGGATAGTGCGACAGTATCACAATGCCCCAGCCGGCCTTTGCCCCGACGGCCTTGAGCGCCCTTGCAAACCAGAGCCGCTGCGTGAGCGAAACATTGTCCCAGTTCATGCCGATTTCGGCGGTGCTCAGGCAGAAAACGCGCAGCTTTTTCTCGTCGAAGTCGCGATAGCAGTAGCCCTCGGTGGTGCTGCCGTAGGTCGCACCCTCGTTATAGCGGCCGACATAGGTGTATATCTCCTTGGGCTGGAGCCATGTGTTGTCGTTTGTCTCCAGCGCGCGGCGCAGTCCGTCGCGGTCGCCGGGAGTGCGAAACTGCGGAATGCCGCCAAAGCCCTCTTTTAAAATTGCGTTTATCTCGGCAAAATGCTGCCTGCCCTGCGCGAGCGTAGTCGTCTCGCTGCCTATGCTGTAGTCGCCCAGGAAGCAGCAGAAGTCAATGCCCGGCATAATGTAGCTGAGCGCCTTCATTGCCATTCCGGCGTGCAGATTGCCGTCTGCGATGTATTCGTCGTCGCTGTGATGGTGCGCATCGGATGCGGCGATAAAGGTTATGCTGTCGGTCGTCTGCACGGCGCTTACCTTTTTTGCGACCGCGAGCGCCTCGGTCCTGACGTACTCGGGAACATCCGTCTGCACATACTTATCGCCCGTTTTCATCGACTCTATCGCCGACGCCATCTGCGAAAGCTTATACGTCGTGCTCGAGCCGTTTCGCAGTCGTATAGCCGCCGCTACGGCCTGAACATCCGCTTCCTCATAAAGCTTTTTTGCCATCAGTAGCTCACCTCACTTCCGTCTGCGACCTCAATGGTCTTATCCTTGAGGCCGGTGTATTCGTAGCTTTCAACCCTGTCGCCAAGCTTTATCGTCAGTATCTTATATGGCGATACCTCAGGCTTGTCTATCGGCTCGTCATCTCTGTCGGTGATGCACTCGGCGCAGCGGAACACCGCCGGGGTCGAGGTGTGCAGTTGCCCGGCGTAAAGGCCGACGGCTATCCACGGGCGCTTTTTTATAACAGGCAGCGCGCAGCTTGCCCCCGTGAAATCAACATCCTTGTATTTGCCGTTGCGATAGCCTATGCGCATGGTCTTTTTGTCGTATGCCGCCCACTCGGCGTCAAGCTCGAAATTTACCGTGTAGTCGCTGTTGCCGCAGACGATGAGCGTCTCGTCCCCGACCGCGATCTTGTCTTTAACTTTGATGTTTATGTCCATGAGAATTCTCCTTTTCATGCTGCCGTGGGCAAAAAGCTCGAGGCTGCTTTCTGCATCGGCATCTTTGATAGTAGCAAAAATGCGTAATTTGTCAATGCAAGTGCTATGCTATCGCGTAATTTTTTGCTCAATGGACAATCGCGGCAATGTGTGGTATGATGGTGAAAAACGTAATCAAGAGGTAATATTTATGGCAAATTCGGAACTTAGCCAGCAGCAGATAGATCAGATATCGCGCATGGGCATAAAAAAGCTCATCGGCAAATACAGCCGGTCGCAGGGCAAGGATCAGCAGTCGCTGACCATGCTGCTCGAGCAGCTTGCGAAAACGCCGATGTACTTTGCCGTGCAGAAAAACGGCGCGTCCTCCGCGATGCTCAATTTTATAACGCTTACCGTGAACAATCAGGTATTCATCCCCATTTTCACCGATCCCGATGAGTTCGGGAAGCTCAAGGATCAGTGCGACTGCGTGTGCTTAAAGCCGATGGACTATTTCCAGATGCTCGTTGACAACAAGCGCCACGCCGTCGTAAACCCCTTCGGGACGTATTTTCTCATGTGGCCCGAGCTTGTGCGCGACCACATGCTGCCCTACATGAAAGAAGCCGCAGACTTCGAGCGCCAGCAGCGCGAACAAAACCCCGACTTTAAGCCTATATCGTGAAAGAGTATCCGCCATGAACATTGAACAAGTAGCGGATAATATATACGCCTTTCCGATCGTTCTGCCGAACAATCCGCTCAAGTGGCTCAACTGCTATGTTGTAAGCTCCGGCGGCAGGAATCTGCTTATCGACACCGGGTTTAATCGCCCTGAATGCCGCGAGGCTCTGCTCGACGGAATGCGGCAGCTTGGTCTGACGGCAGACAACACCGACATTTTTATCACCCATCTGCACTCGGATCACACCGGCAACGCCGCCTATCTCGCCGGAGAGGGCTTTAATATTCTTATGGGTAGGACAGATCACCGTGTCGTCACCATGCCCGAAAAGGACAAGCACAGGGAAACCCACGCGCGGTTTTTGCGCGAAGGCATGCCGAAAGAGGATCTTGCGCTGTGGTCTGCCAAATCCCCGGCCATAAAATTCGCGCCCGGCGCATTCCCGGCGCGCGAGCTTGACGACGGCGACGTGCTGCGCTATGGCGGCTACGAGCTGCGCTGCCTTGCAACGCCGGGGCACACCCCGGGGCATCTTTGCCTTTTTGACGAAAAGCGAAAGCTCATTTTCCTCGGCGACCACGTTCTTTTTGACATAAGCCCGAACATCTGCGCGTGGAACGGCGTTCCCGATTCGCTCGGCGATTACCTGCGCAGCCTGGAGCTTATGAAAAGTCTCGATATCGAAACCGCGCTTCCGGCGCACAGAGCGCGCGGCGAGCTTACGCTGGGCGAGCGAGCGCAGCAGCTCATAGAGCATCACCGGCTGCGGCTCAGCGAGGCCGAGCGGCTCGTTCACGAGCATCCGGGCGTCACCGCATACGAGCTTGCCGGCCTTATGACCTGGCGCATAAGGGCAAAAAACTGGACTGACTTTCCGCCCTCGCAAAAGGGCTTCGCCTTCGGCGAAACGCTCGCGCATCTGGACACGCTGCTTGCAAGCGGCGCGATCGAGCGCCTTTTCGGCGAAAACGGCATCGTTACTTACAGATAATATGAAAACCTCTCACGTCAAATGACATGAGAGGTTTTTTGCTTTTGTCAGCTTATCATTTCAACACCGTCGTCTGATGGATAAAACTGAAGCGCGTTCTGTATCATTCGGAATGCGCCGCTGTCATCCCAAAAGCCCGACTTTCTGTATTCCTCGGCGGTCATCGCCGGATACTGAAGCCAGCTTTGCTGATGCACATAGTTTATCCAGCTGCTGATGATGTAGTCATCCGCAAGCTCAGAGGTCGCATAGGCGACGTATCCGCGGCAGTTTTCACCGTTTCTCGGCACGGAGAACGAGGCAAAAACATCGCTGCGCGTTCTGATCCCGAAAAAGACGCTGTCATAATCGTAGGTTTCGGATCTCAGCGAACGGTAGGGCGCTGCAAAGGTCTTGCCGCCGCGGTCGTACAAAACGCGGCCGCTCACCTCGCCGTCGGATGCCCAGCCATCCGAAACCTCGGTGTAGGTCGGCCAGAGCTGAACGGCCTCCGTGCCGTAAAAGCCGGGATCGGTAAGCCACAGGAAGTGATGGAAAATGACCCACCGCTCGCGCTCATCCGATACCTGCACCGCAACGCCGGTCATGCGGAGCTTCTTGTCGTAAACCGTGTCCTGCACTATGCGGCGGCTTGCTCCGCTGCCCGATACGCTCGTTACCGTTCTGCCGCCGTCTACCGGCTTATCCTCAACGTCCGTGACGACGCGCATAGCACCCTTGCAGGCCGCGATATCCTTCGGATTAAGATCGTTCAAAACGTACTCCGGGAAGCCGAGCTCGAGAAGCTCACTCTTTATCTCCTCAACTCCGCTCTGCTCCGACGGCTGAACCTCGCGCCAATCCATGTCATAGCTGTCGCCGAAGATATACCCCAGCACGCAGCCAACTAAAACGACGGCGCTCAGCGCGATAACGATGCACTTATCCGTAATCCTCACCGGCTGCGGAGTTATCGAATATCCGGCCTCGTCAAGCTCGCCGGAGAGCTTATAAAGATTGCGGATAATGCAGATATAAGCGACGACCATTGCCAGCAGGATTATAGTACCCTCGTACCCGGCCACGGCCAGCACGCCCATGAGTGCATACCAGACAATGAGAGCCGCGGCGCATTTCGCGCTCGGCGGAAGGCCGACCTTGGCCTTGACCGCCCTCAGTCCCTGCCAGAGGCAGATAAACTCGGCAAGCATAAGAATAACGCTCGCCGCTGTCAAGGCCGATGTAACGGAAGGCGTCAGAATCGTCGCATGGAAAATGGTCGTATTCAGAACAAGCGTCGGGAAGAAGTAGGCTGCGCGGATGATCGTTACGGCAAAGCATGCGTTAAACCACCTGTTCTCGCGCCGCAGAGCGCGAAAGCCGAGCAGCTGTAGCACAATGCCGACGGCAGGGAGAATGTAATTTAAGCACAGGAAGTTGAGCGTTATCGCACACAGTGCCATGCCGGCGAGCACGCGGTTTGCCGCTTTTTTCCACGGCGTTATCTCCGCAACGATATCCTCCGGCGGAGTTTCCGCAACACTGCCTTCGAGCAGCGTATCAAATTCCTTTTCGCTCATGGAGCTCCAGTCACGATCATTCACACGCCTCACCTCCCAAGCTTTTGCGAAGCTGCTTTTTCACGCGATACAGCTTTCCCTCGACGGCGCGCTCGGTCATGCCAAGCTCCGCCGCTATCTGGGCGGTTGACTGCCGATAATAATATTTTCTGTAAAACAGAAGTCTGTCTTTATACGATAAGCGGCTCAAAGCGGTCTTTAATGCCTCCTGCCGCTCCTTTTTAAGCAGTGTCTCCTCGGGTGAGAGCTCTGGCGACGGCGTACTCTCGGAAAGCTCCTCGGCGCTGCTGCCGGAGGCCTTGCGCGCATGGTTGAGCGCGGTGTTTCTTGTTATCGCCGTAAGCCACGCGCGAAAGCTGCCCTTCTCGCCGTCAAACTGCCCGATCTTTTCCCACACGCGCATCGAGACCTCGGACAGGCAATCCTCCCTGTCCTGCGGATTTTGCAGTATAGGCGCAATGATGTATCGCATGAGCGGCCCGTAATGGAGCAGCAGCGCGTCCATGCCCTGTTCGTTTTTCTCAAGCAGCAGCCGCTCGACCGTGTTCTCCTGCACATCACCGCCTCCTTTAGCGCTGTCTGTCTATCTAATTATACACGACGCGGCCGAAAATCCCACGCATATTTTTTTGAGCGAAAAAAACGGACGTTCTGTTCGAACGTCCGTTTTCGGGTTTATTCTTTATTCGCAGACAAGCTCGCCGTCGCGCACATCGACCTTTATGACGTGGCCTGCCGGCATATCGCCTGCAAGGATCGCGCGCGCAATGAGCGTTTCGACGGTGCTCTGAAGATATCTCTTCAGAGGACGTGCGCCGAACACGGGGTCAAAGCCGCGATCGATGATGAGCTGCTTTGCGCCGTCGGTGATCTCAAGGCCGAGGCTCTTGTCCTCAAGGCGCTGCCTGAGCGCGGAGGTAAGGATATCAATGATACCGTTAAGCTCCGTCTTTGTAAGCGGCTTGAAGCAGATGATCTCGTCAAGGCGGTTGAGGAACTCCGGCCTGAACTGCTGATGCAGCTGGGCCAGAACCTGCTGCCTTGCGCTCTCTTCGATCTCGCCCTTATCGTTTATGCCTTCAAGCAGATACTGGCTGCCGAGGTTGGAGGTCATGATGATAATGGTGTTCTTGAAATCGACCGTGCGTCCCTGCGAATCGGTGACGCGGCCGTCGTCGAGAATTTGCAGCAGGATGTTGAAAACATCCGGGTGCGCCTTTTCGATCTCGTCAAACAGCACGACGGAATACGGTTTTCTGCGCACAGCCTCGGTAAGCTGGCCGCCCTCGTCGTAGCCGACGTATCCGGGAGGCGCGCCGATGAGCCTTGAGACGGAGAACTTCTCCATGTATTCGGTCATGTCGATCCTGACCATGTTGTGCTCATCGTCGAACAGGCATCTTGCCAGAGCCTTTGCAAGCTCCGTTTTGCCGACGCCCGTGGGGCCGAGGAACATAAACGAGCCTATCGGTCTGTTCGGGTCGCCTATGCCGGCACGCGAGCGCCAGATGGCCTCAGTGACCTTCTGCACGGCCTCGTCCTGACCGATCACGGATTTATGCAGCACCTTATCAAGGTTCAGCAGCTTCTCGCGCTCGCCCTCGAGCAGCTTCGAAACGGGGATGCCCGTCCACTTGGCCACGATACCGGCTATCTCCTCTTCGGTGACGGTGTCGTGCACCATGCTGCTGGCCTTGCGCTCCTCGCTGAGCTTTTCGGCCTCCTCGAGCTTCTTTTCAAGCGCAGGCAGGTCGGAGTATTTGAGCTTTGCAGCCGTTTCGTACTCGTACCTGAGCTGAGCGTTCTCGATATCGGCGTTCATCTGCTCGATCTGGCTCTTGAGCTTCTTGACCTCGTCAACGCTGCCCTTTTCGGCCTCCCAACGGGACTTCTGCTCGTTGAACTCGTCCTTGAGGTTTGCAAGCTCCTCGGTGAGCTTTGCAAGACGATCCTGCGAAAGCTTATCGGTTTCCTTTTTAAGCGCCGTTTCCTCGATCTCAAGCTGCATGATCTTGCGGCGCATGTCGTCAAGCTCTGCCGGCATGGAGTCGATCTCGGTGCGGATCAGCGCGCAGGCCTCATCGACAAGGTCGATGGCCTTATCGGGCAGGAAACGGTCGGAGATATAGCGGTTTGAAAGCGTCGCGGCGGCGACAATGGCGTTATCGTGGATGCGCACGCCGTGATAGACCTCATAGCGCTCTTTAAGTCCGCGGAGGATGGAGATGGTGTCCTCAACCGTCGGCTCATCGACCTGAACGGGCTGGAACCTGCGTTCGAGCGCCGCGTCCTTTTCGATGTACTTGCGGTACTCGTCAAGGGTCGTTGCGCCGATGCAGTGCAGCTCGCCGCGCGCGAGCATGGGCTTTAAGAGGTTGCCTGCATCCATGCTGCCCTCTGTCTTGCCTGCGCCGACAATTGTATGCAGCTCATCAATGAACAGGATGATCTGACCGTCGGACTGCTTGATCTCCTCAAGCACCGCCTTCAGACGCTCCTCGAACTCGCCGCGGTACTTTGCGCCGGCTATAAGCGCGCCCATATCGAGCGAGAATATCGTTTTGTTTTTAAGTCCCTCCGGCACGTCGCCGCGGACGATACGCTGAGCAAGTCCCTCTGCGATAGCGGTCTTGCCGACACCGGGTTCGCCGATGAGCACAGGGTTATTCTTCGTCTTACGCGAAAGAATGCGGATGACGTTTCTTATCTCGGTATCGCGGCCGATGACCGGGTCGAGCTTATTGCTGCGCGCACGCTCGACAAGGTCGGTGCCGTATTTTTTAAGCGCATCATAGCTGTTTTCGGGGTTATCGCCCGTGACGGGGCCCTTTTTGACCTTCGACAGCTCCTCGGTGAATTTTGCCTTGGTTATGCCGTGGCCGTCAAAAATGCGCTTTATTGCCGGTGTGGGGGATGCAAAAATGCCGATCATGACGTGCTCGACGGACAGATACTCATCGCCCAGGCTCTTTGCCGATTTCTCGGCAGCGTTCATAACGCGCTCGGCCTCGCGCGAGAGGTAGATATCATAGTCTCCGGAGACCTTGGGCATGCCCTCGATCGCCGTGTCAAGCTCGGAGAGCACCGCGTTGCAGTCAACGCCCATCTTGCCCAGCAGCGACGGGATAAGGCCGCCGTCCTGATCAACGAGCGCGTACAGCAGATGCTCGGGGGTGATATACTGATTGTTGTTTTCCATCGCCATTGATTTGGCGGTCTGGATCATTTCAAGTGTCTTTTGGGTGAAGTTCTGTGCATTCATAAAAACACCTTCTTTTTCTTCAAATTAGATTAAAATATCGGCTCTCCTTAGCTGGGAGAAGTAACAGGCTTCAATGTCGCGGGCGTTAAGGCGTCCGCTGAGATAGCCCTTCATCATGGTGTCGAAAAGCTTGATGTATTCCGAGATCACCTTTGCCAGCTCGTCCGACGAGCAGTCGTGAGCCGGAACGGAAATGGAACGGATGAACTTTCCGTCATACAGAGCATATTTCGGCGGCTCCTGCTCCATCAACGGGCGCAGGTGCGCATCCTCGATGCTCTTCCAGATACGAAAGAATTCCGTCATCGAGCGGATAAGCGATGCCGACTGCGTGCGGAAAATGACCGTCAGCTCGCCGAGGCTGTCGCTGTCGCCGCGGTAAAGCTCTACCTCGTATTTCACCGTCGGACGGTATTTATACTCCAGCGAGGATTTGAGCGACATCGTCATCGTATTCGGCGAAACAAACGGAACAAGCTCACGCGACGGCGTCATCATCTGCTCGATGGCAGAGAATATATCGTTTATGCGCCGCTCGGGCGTTACGAGATTTACATGCTCTGCAAGGATCTGATTTATAAGATTTGAGCGGTTGGTTCCGAGTCTGTGAGCAAGCCTGTCGACCTCGGCGACCACTTCATCCGAAAGCATTAAGCTGTAAAGTGTCTTTTTCATGGCTCCTTCTCTCTTTCATCATGGCTTACGGGCCGTATCCTAAGACCCGACCCTGATATTTTTTCTTTATGAGCTTAATATACTCCTCTCTTTTTAATTTGTCAAGAGTTTTATATAAATATTTTTGCAAATTATATAAAATATATTTTTAATGACGGAGCATTCAGCTCCGCCATTGATCATTTATATATCTCCGCTTCAACAAACAACCGCCCCTTGCGGCTCATTCCGCCGGAGGATGAGACGGTTCCCTTGCCATAGCCGCGCAGAGAGATCACGTCGCCGGGCGATATGGCCGCGTCGTTTTTGATGCAAACTGAGTAGTTGAGGCTCGCCGCGCCCTCTGCGATGTGAGACGCTGCCGCCGTGCGCGAAAGGCCGAATATTCCGGCCAGGACCGCGTCAAAGCGCATGCTTTTTACAGAAAACGAAATGTGCTTTACCTTGCGCTCGGGCGCTTTAAGCTCGCCGAGCGGCACGGGGCTTACCTTTACGCCGCATCTGCCGACCTTGTCAAGCCCGTCGGCAACATGGCGCTCAACGCTCTGCATGAGGAATATCACCGCATCCTCGCCGCTGACCCAGATATCGCCGAGCCACTCGCGCTTTATGCCAAGCCCCATCACAGCGCCCATATAGTCGCGGTGCGAAGGCTTCCCGAAATGAGCCTTTGCGCGCAGCGCGCTTATGTATTCTGAAGCGTCGAAGCCGTCCTCCTCCATATAAAAAGGCAGGAAGAACGCAGCGCGCCGCTCGCAGCCCTCGTTTCCTCCGCACAGCAGCATTTTGCAGTCGGGCGCAGACTTCGCCCAGGCCTCAAGCGCAAACTGCTCTGCTGGCGTCAGGAAAGCCGTGTGCGTGACGCTCGCCGTTTTTTCGCATCGGCGGCACAGATCCTCGGCGCGCCGGATAAGCTCATCGTTTTCCATCAATGTACTCCATGATCATTTTCATCACGCCGTCAAGCTCGTCGGAAAATTCCTTCACCGACATGCGCAGAACGCCCGAGCGCATGGCCGAAAGGCGAATGAGCGAGTCGTTCGTGACGACTTTTACGGAATAGTTTTTGCCGATATCGTTTGCAAGGCGCTCGATATACATATCGGCGGTCTCGTTTTCCTTTGTGTACACGGTGCGTATGCCCTGCGTTTCGCGCTCGCCGGTGTTTCCGGCGACGCGGTAGCCGTCAAAAACGAGCACAAGCTCGCAGTCGCGCATTGCACGATAGCTTCGCAGCACATCGGAAAGGCGCTCGCGCGCAAGCGAGAGCGAGGCCGCGGCAAGCTCCTTGTATTCCGGCGCACCGAAAATGAAGTTATAGCCGTCCACTATGACGTACTCGCGCTTTGACGGTGCAACGGAATACTCCGGCGCTTCCGCCGTTTTCGCGCGCGTATACATTCTGCGGCGCACGGGGCCGAACTCGCGCTCCATGATAGCTTCAAGCTCTTTGTCGTCAATGGAAAAATAACGCGGCCTGCTGAACTCCTCGGGCGCTTTCTCGCCGCCGAGATCGGGGTTTAGGTGCATATACTTTTCCGTTTCGTTCCATTTGACGACCGTTCCCGCTCCGTGCGAGCAGAAAACGGAGTCGGGCGTGTTGTCAACATCCGCCTCGGGATCATAGCCGATGCTCTCAATGACCTGCTTTTCGTTATGGCAGGGGTAATATCCTGCCGCCCGGCAAACGATCCTGCCCTTGCCGGAGGTGTAGGATGCAAGAGTCTCGGCATAGCCGTTCATCTCGGAAACGGGCGCAATGCCGGTTATGACGCTGCTGCCCTCGGTGTCGAATTTTCCGCTCATTGCGCGCACGTCGCTTATGGCGCGGCCTATCTGCTCCGGCGGAACCTCGATGCGAAAATCATACCACGGCTCGAGCAGCACGCTTTTTGCCTTCATAAGCCCCTGCCGCACGGCGCGGTACACGGCCTCGCGGAAGTCTCCGCCCTCGGTGTGCTTGACATGCGCCCTGCCGGCTATGAGGCTGATCCTCACATCCGTAAGCGGCGAGCCGGTCAGAACACCCAAATGCGTTTTTTCAGCAAGATTTGTCATGATAAGGCTCTGCCAGTTGCGGTCAAGCTCATCTAACGGGCATCGGCTTTCAAAGCTAAGCCCCGAGCCGCGTTCGGCAGGCTCAATGAGCAGATGCACCTCGGCGTAATGGCGCAGCGGCTCAAAATGCCCCACGCCGTGCACCGGCTCTGCTATGGTCTCCTTATAGGCAATGCCGCCCGATGCTATGCTCACGTCAAGGTCAAACCTTTCGCGGATAAGCTCGGTGAGCACCTCGGTCTGCACCTTGCCCATTATTTTCACGCTTATCTCGCGCAGGCGCTCGTTCCACTCGATCTTCAGCTGAGGATCTTCGTCCTCGAGCTGCTTTAGCTGCCTGTAGGCGACGAGCGCGTCGGTTCCCTCCGGCAGAGAGATCTTATATGACATTACCGCTTCCGTATCCGGCTGCATGCCGTCGCTCTCAAAGCCGAGACCCTGACCGGCATATGTATCGTCAAGCCCCTGCACGGCGACGATGCTGCCGGCGCGCGCCTCCTGCACGGTTTCGTAATTTGCGCCGGAATATACGCGCAGCTCCGTGACCGTTTGGCCGTTTACGCTGTCGCGATTGTGCAGCGCGCCGCCGGTTATTTTCATGCAGCTGAGGCGTCTGTCGCGCGCATCGCGCATTATCTTATACACCCTTGCGCCGAACTGCTCGGGATACTCCGGGCCGACGGCGTATTTTTCTATAAATTCAACAAGCTCACTCACGCCCTCGAGCTTGAGTCCCGAGCCGTACAGCACCGGGAAGAGCTTTCTTTCGATCATCAGGCGCGAAATATCGCCGTCGTCGATATCTTCTCCGGACGCGAACTTTTCAAAAAGCTCCTCATCGCACATGGCTATACCTTCGCGAGTCTCCCGCGAAGTGTCCGAAAGGTCGAAGCAGCCCTCCGAAAGCCGCTCGCGCAGGTCGAAGAGTATCCGCTGTCTGTCGCTGCCCGTAAGGTCCATTTTCGTTGCGAAAATGATCGTCGGCACATTGTGCCGCTCAAGCAGCCGCCAGAGCGTTTCGGTGTGCGCCTGAACGCCGTCGGTGCCGGATATGACGAGCAGCGCATAGTCGATAACGTCGAGCGTGCGCTCGGTCTCCGCCGTGAGGTCGGCGTGTCCGGGCGTGTCAAGAAGGCACAGCTCCATATTGTCTGTACGGAGCTGCGCCTGTTTTGAAAACACGGTTATACCGCGCTCGCGCTCGATCTTATGCGTATCGAGCGCGGTGTTGCGATGATCGACCCTGCCGAGCTTTCTTATGCTGCCGCAGGTATACAGCAGCGCCTCGGACAGAGTCGTTTTTCCGGCATCGACATGCGCCAGGATGCCGAGAACAAGCTTTTTCATAGTGTTATCAGTTCGTATTCGCGGCTTCCCACGCCGAGGGCTGCGGCGGCCTCGATCGTGTGTACTCCGTTGCGCGACTCGATGCGCTTTATAAGATCGCCCTTGCCGGGATCGTCGCTTGCGTACACGAGGTCAAGGCAGGCCTGATCGAGCGCTACGGGGTCGAGCGAGGACAGTATGCCGATATCGCCGAGCTTGGGATCCTCGGCCACGGCGCAGCAGTCGCAGTCAACGGACATGTTCTTCATTATATTCACAAACGCCATTTTGCCGCCGAAGTGATCGACGATGCTCTTTGCCGCGTCCGCCATGCACTCAAGGAAGCTGTCGTGGTCTGCGTGCCAGTAATCCTCGGTGTTCTTCACGCCGTGGATATACTTTTTGCCGTAGCTTGACGCGATGCCGATCGAGATATTCTTCAGCGCGCCGCCGTAGCCGCCCATCGGGTGGCCTTTGAAGTGCGACAGAACGAGCATGGAATCGTACTCCGGCAGCGTTTTGCCGACATAGTTTTTATCAAGATGCTTGCCGCCGACAACGGGAATGGTCATTTCGCCCTCGGCATCCATGATGTCAACGTCGGCGATCTCGACCCAGCCGTGCAGCTGCATGGTCTTTTTGTGTGCCTCGGTGGTATCTCTTTGTCCGTCATATGCAGTGTTGCACTCAACTATCGTTCCGCCGACGCGGTCAACGGCCGGCTTCATAAAATCGGGGCGCAGGAAGTTCTGGTTGCCCGGCTCGCCGCTGTGCAGCTTCACGGCAACGTTTCCCTTAAGCTCAACGCCCAGCGCTTCATATGCTCGCACAACGTTTTCCGGACTTACTTCCTTTATGAAATACACTTTTGACTTTTCCATACTGTTTCTCCTTTTCTCAGTTTAACGCACAAATTATATAATATTATTCCCATTTCTTCAATATTAGCTATTCCAATTTTAATAGAAATATAATAAAATACCATTGGTGATGTTATGAAAGCAGTTGTGATCGTTCTTATAGTTATCTGCGCCGTGCTGGCGTTTTTTTACGCAGTGGGCATAAAATTTGTGCGTGTGCTCATCCTCCGGCAGGATAATTTCCCGACTCCGGAGGCGGGCGCAAGCTCATCTTCCCTGCTCGAGCCGACCGGAAAGGCGCTCTGGGCGCACAACATTCCGTACTTCCAGCCCTTCCGCGAACTGCCTTTTGACGAGATAAGCATCGTTTCGGACGACGGCCTTACCCTGCGCGCGGACATGCTGCGCGGCAGCGGCACGGGAAAAACGGTGATCTTTTTCCACGGCTACAAGTCCGAGCCTGCCTGCGATTTTGCGGCAATGTACGATTTTTATAAATCGCTCGGCTGCGACCTTATATATGTCCACATGCGCGCGCACGGAAAAAGCGACGGGACCTACATCGGCTTCGGTGCGCTGGACAGATACGACGTCGTGCAGTGGACAAACAAGGCCGCCGAGCTTTTCCCGGATAACGATATCTATCTGCACGGCATGTCCATGGGCGCGGCAAGCATTCTGCAAAGCGCGGATCTTGACCTTAACAAAAACGTGCGCGGCATTATCGCCGACTGCGGCTATTCCGATCTTAACACGGTGTTCCGCAATCTTGTCGGCAAGCTCTATCACCTGCCGACGATGTTCGTTGACGTTTTTGAATACGTTAATCTCCTCAAGGCCGGCTACGGCTTCAAGGAGGCAAGCTCGGTGCGCAGCGTGAGCGTGACGGAGATACCGCTTCTGTACATCTGCGGCGACTGCGACCGCTATGTTCCAAAGGACATGGCGCTCAGTATATTCAACGCCTGCAAAAGCGAAAAGAAGCTGCTGCTCGTGCCCGGCGCAGGGCATGCGGCAAGCTACATGTGCGCAAAGGATGAATATGAAGCTCTTGTAAGAGATTTTATAGGGAGGAAGAATTAATGGGGAACACAAAAAGCGCCGAGAAAAAAGGCATCGGCGCGCTCAACTGGACTCTGCTGCTGGTGATCGGCTTTTCCGCGCAGATAGCATGGGTCATCGAAAACAACTGGTTTGCAAACTTTCTGTATTCCGACTTCGGCGCGCAGCTCGGCGTCGTTACCGCAATGACCATATGCTCGGCAACCGCAACGACGTTTTCCGCACTGTTTTTCGGAACGCTGTCCGACCGCATCGGCTCGCGCAAAAAGCTCATAACCTGGGGCTCGATACTCTGGGGAATTTTCACCATCGCCTTCGGGCTTACGCACTATCTGCGCGACAGCATTTATAACGACGTGATGCTCGTCGGCGTCACCATCGTTGCAGCCGACACCATAATGAGCTTTTTCGGCTCGATGGCAAACGACGCGGGCTACAACGCCTGGTATGCCGACATGATGGACGACTCTAACTCCGGTCAGATCGGCGCCGTCGCGGCAACGCTGCCCGTTATCGGAACGCTCGTCGGCACCCTCGTCGGCGGCATGTTCGTAACGGGGCTTGCAACCGAGGCAAATCCTCAGGCAGGCTACATCATTTTCTTCTCCGTTGCCGGCGGCGTTACCGTCCTCGTCGGCATAGCGTCGTTTTTCCTTCTCAAGGATGCGCCCACGCTCAAGCCCGTCAAGGACGGCGGCTTCTGGCACCAGTTCGGCTCGACGTTCAATTTCAGGCGCTTTGCCGCAAACCGCGAGCTGGCTCTTGTGTTTCTCACGCTGTGCATATTCTTCATCGGCTACAACTGCTATTTCATCCACATCATGAACTGGATGAACTACACCCTCGGCTTTACCGACCCCAGTCTCATTCTCGGCATTCCGCTGCTGATAGCCGTTGCGATGTCAATACCGTTTATAAAGATCATAAACAACAAAAAGGTTCCGACCGTCGCCGCTTTCGCGACGATACTCAGCATTCTCGGCTGCCTGTTCGTCTACTTCGTTGTCGGCAATATGCAGGGCACGTTCGATACGGAAAACGCCCTGAACTTTGCCGCCAACTGGCCGTGCTTTGTCGGCATAATCCTTGTCGGCATAGGCTACGTTGTTTTCATGCAGGCAATGACGGTGTGGATGAAGCGCCTGTATCCCGAGGAGCACCGCGGCCAGTTTGAGGGCATAAGGATAATGTTCTTCGTGTTCTTCCCGATGATAGCAGGGCCGCTGCTGGCAGACCCCATCTGCCGCGCCTTCGGCGAAAAGGTGTATCAGGTCGTCGATAACGGAAGCCTCATTTTCGTTACCGCGCAGCGCGCAGGCGAGATGGGCTATGATATAAGCAGCATTGCCGAGGGCTATCTGCCCGTAAACGAGCTGTTCATTGCCGCAGCGTGCGTCACGGCGCTTGCGCTTATCCCGATGAGCATCGCCGCAAAAATATATAAGGAAAGGAATAAAAGCTGACGAGAGTCGAACACGTATCGGTTTTGACGGGCAGATTTCCGCCCATGCTGCGTTAAAGCACTTGACAATACGACAGTATTCTCTTCGTGCTTTGTCTTGACTGAGCAAAAATCCGCTCCGGCAAAACTGCAAAGCATCTGTCGGCTGTGCTTTTCGAGATATTTTCGGCTTTCTTTGATGCAGGTGGGCCGGCGCCCATCAAGACAAAAAAGGCGAAAATAGCCGGAAGGGTACGCCGACAGGCGATATGGGTTCGGCTCTCGTCAGCTTAAGTAAAATGTCAGAAAAACGTTTTGAAAAGGTTTATTCTCAGGGCGTGATCGATGTTATGGAGATATGGGTGGATAAGGAGACCGGCGTAAATTATCTCTACCACTACTCCGGCAACTCCGGCGGCCTGACTCCCCTGCTCGACCGCGACGGGAAGCCCGTCATCAGCACAGTTATAAAGTAAAAAAGAGGCTCTGTGAGCCTCTTTTTTATTTCAGCTTTTTCTCCAGCAGGACTAAATTCACATTCGGGATGCCGTTAAAAACGCAGGGGACGATGTCCGCCTCGCGGTAGCCGAGCTTTGCGTAAAGCCTGCGCGCCGCCGAGTTTATGGCGTTGGTATCTATGCGCAGCACCGTGCATTGCCGCGAGAGCGCGTATTTTTCGTAAAACTCAACGAATCTGCTCCCCACGCCGCGCCCCGAGCAATTCGGATCGACAACAAGCGTGTGCAGAACGCACACCTCGTCATCCCCGGCCTCGAAGCTCCAGTTTGCGCCATTGTACACATCGACCTGGGTCTTGTTTATGATCGCCGCGGCAAGGATCTGCCCATTCTCCTCAAAAACGAACATGTCGCGGCGGCGTATGGCCTCCTCGGCAGTAGCACGCACGGGGTAAATTCCGCTTATCCAGCCGATCTTCGCTTTGCCGCTTTCCTCGGCGGCGTGGATATTGTCATAAATTTTCTCTATCGCGTCAAGGTCAACGGGTCTTGCTTCTCTTATCACTGTTTTCTCATGTCTCCTAAAATTTTATATATCATTTGCGCTACGCCGTGCTCGTCGTTCGACGCGCACACGGCGTCGGAGGCCGCGATACATGCCTCGGTCGCGTTTTCCATTGCAACGCCGAGGCCGGCAAACGATAGCATGTCCGCATCGTTATCGCCGTTTCCGAACGCCGCGACGCACTGCGCCGGAACGGAAAGCAGCTCGCACAGCCGCCTGAGCGACGCGCCCTTGCCTGCCTCCGCGGCGGCGATCTCGATAAGCCGGGGCGACGAGCTTGTTATGTAAGCGTTTTTGAGCCGAAGCGCCGTTTCCCAAAGCTCTGCTCTGTGGCCGCTTGACGCGCACAAAATATCTACACTGTCAAGCCTTCCGGCATTCTCGCGCATAAAGCCCGGCATATCGCCGACCGGCAGACGCGTTGTTTTTACATACTCGACATACGCCGGCGAGCAGCCGAAGCGCATCGGATCGGCCATATACCGTGCATCGCAATACGCCTGCCCATCGATAAAACATTCAAGCAGCTCATTGCCGAAAAGCTCGAGAATGTCCTGCACGGTGTCCGGGTGCAGGGTAAGGCTCACTATGCGCTCGCCGCCCGGATTTTTAGTAACGGCGGCGCCGTTTGAGGTTATGGCATAGCGTATTCCGCATATCTCCGCAACGGCTCGCGGCAGCGAGTTAAACGCCCTGCCCGAGGCTATGACGACCTCGATTTCGGAGCTTATCGCCGCTTCTATCGCCTCGCGCGTTTTGTCCGCAAGGCTTCCGTCGCTGCAAAGCGTCGTATCGTCAAGGTCGAGCGCGATAAGCCGTATATCTTTAAACCTTACCATATCAGTGAACTATTCTCACGCGGCGCGGCAGCATCTCGAGCGCATGGCGGCTGCCTCCGACGCACTTTTCCCCGTCGAGCGCCCATGCGAGCTTTTTCATACATTCGACCTCTATTCTGTCAGTACGGCAGAACGAGATAAGCTCGTTATTGAGATTCTGCTCGCGCAGCGCCGCTATCGTGGACTGAAGCTCGGCAGGCGAGTTCGGGCGTCGGATCAGCAGCACCTCGAACAGACCGTCGTCGGCAACGACCTTCTGCCCGAAGAAGTCGAGCGCACCGGCAAGCGCGCTTGAGGACGCAACAACGCCGAATACGAACTCGCCCTCCTGAGTTTGGTCGTTGATCGTTATGCGCAGATGCTCACTTTGCAGCTTTGCAAGATCCTTTATGCCGTCGAGCACATAGGCATAAAAGCCCATCTTGTTTTTAAGACGCTGCGGCGTTGTGTACGGCAGCCATGTGAATGCGCCGAAATCCGCGGCATTTATGAAATATTTATCTCCAAGTCTGCCGACGTCAACGCGGTGTTCCCTGCCGGAAACGATCTTCTTCGCAGTTTTCACCGTGTCGCAGCTTATGCCGTGGAACTCGGCAAAATCGTTGGTGCTTCCCGCCGGCATATAGCCGATGGGGATATCCAGACCCGCTTTTACCATACCCGATATAGTCTCGTTTATCGTTCCGTCGCCGCCCGAGCAGCAGATCATGTCATAGTCTCTGCCATATGCCTTGACGTACTCTGTCGCGTCTCCGCGGCCGCGCGTCGGATAAAAGCTGACGCGGTAGCCTGCGTCCATGAATATGCCCGTGACCTCGGCCAGATGGCGCATCATCTCGCCCTTTCCGGCAACGGGGTTTATTACGAGCATCATGTTTTTCTCTGCGCCCGGCATGCTGCGCGCAAGACCGGAAACGGACTCCGCCATCGTGTCCGAACGCTCGGCGTCAAAGCGGCGGTACTCCTCGCACACGGTGTCGTAAATCGTCTTTACCGCATTGAACGGGAAATCGTTTTCCCTTCTGCGCACCATCTCCATAGGGTCTACGGCGCCGCTTAAGCATGTATCGACAAGGTTCACAACGCCCGAGGCCGTGTCGGCAACAAGGGCATACGCATTCTCGGTCATAAACTCGATATTTCGGCTTTCGCAGCCGGGGACGGCGTCAATGAACAGTATCGGCAGGCGCTTCATGACGGCCTCCGTGGTGCTGAGTCCTCCGGCCTTGGTTATGATAAGGTCGGCCGCGTCCATATACAGGCTCATTTTGTCCGTAAAGCCGCAGACCTTTATGCGTATATCGTCTCCGGCAAGGAATTGCAGATCCTTTTCGAGCTGGCGGTTGCTGCCGCAGATGATAACAAGGCTGTCGCTTGCATCCATTATCTCGCCTATGCGCATGGCGATGCTGCGTATCGGGCCGCAGCCCATGCTGCCGCAGCAAAGCAGCAGAACTCTGCCCTCCTCGCCCAGTCCTAAGGCGCGGCGCGCGGCCTTTTTATCGCTTTTTTGGCAGAACTCCTCGCGCACGGGGATGCCGGAGGCGACGATCCTGCTTGCCGGGATGCCCTGGCTTGCAAACTCCTCGCACAGCTTTTCGTGCGGAATGAAATACCTGTCGGCAACTATCTCCGAAACGCCGGGGCTGCATGTGTAGTCGGTCGCGACGAAAAAGCTCGGTATGTTTATCTCGCGGCTGACGCGCAGCTCGGTCATCATCATTGCCGCAAAAACGTGCACGCTTATCACAACGTCATAGTTTCCGGAAAACAGCACCTTGCACAGCTCATCGGCGCCCTTTGCGTTCTGCTCGTACAGGCGGTTCTGCGGCAGCATCTCGCTGATGCGGTAGCCCGCGCCGTAGAGCTTGGGCGTGTATTTATACGCAAGCTCATGGCCGCGGCTGATAAACTCCGCGCGAGCCTTCGGCAGAAAATCAAGTGCATTCACTATGTCGCATTCGCAGCCCATTTTTTCAAAATAAGTGCATATCGCGGAAGCTGCGCTGTTATGTCCGCCGCCGGTGTTGCAGCTTAATATGAGTACCTTCACTGTGCAGTTGCCCTCCTTTTTCTGCGCTGCTCGAGCAGCACCAGTCTCGGCCTGTTGTATCTTTGAATTATCATAAACGGAACATTGCCCAAAATGTTATAGACCAGCCAGAACACGACCGCCCAGCCGCCGCGCCAGAACGAAAATATGCCGAGCGACAAAACGATCAGCCAAAAGTGGACGCATTCCGCAACGCAGGTCTCGGCAATGAGCACGCCCATGCCCTGCTCGCGGCTCTGCTTTGTCATTTTCTTTTTCACCATATCCGGCATGATGCGACTCATGTCGGGCAAGAAGTCCTTCCAGCGCTTTATGCCGAGCTTTTCATAGACCTTGCCGCCCTTTTCCCACTCCGCCGCGCGGTACGGGAACTTTTCCGCCGAAAACCACGCTCGCGGCAGCGCCTGGCCGACAAAATGCGACAGAATACCCAAAGCGGCTATATACAGCAGCGCATAGAGAAATTTCATTTCGTCCCTCCGAGAATTTTAACATATCTTGCAGTGTAAACAATAAGGCTCAGCACGATCAGTCCCGCGCAGACGACCGTGCAGCCGATCGAGACCGCCTGCGGCAGATACGGCATGATAACGTGCAGCATCATGACGGCATAGATAACGCCCGTGCACAGCTTGCCCACCCAGATCGCGCTGTTTACCGTGTCGGTCTTTTTAAGGACATACCAGCCCATGACGAGCATGATTATCTCCTTGACGACGTGAAGCCCCAGCAGCCACCACATCGCAGGATAGCGCATCGCAACGCACAGCATCATCGCGCACTGCGTGAGCTTATCGGCGACCGGGTCGAGCACCTTGCCGAGATCGGTCACCATGTTATACCTGCGCGCTATGCGCCCGTCGAGGATATCGCTCAGGCCGCTGACGGCAAGCGTTATAAGCGCCGCGGTGAACTCCTCGTGCACATACAGCACGATGAAAACCGGTATAAGCAGCAGGCGGAAATAGCTCAGAAGGTTCGGTATCGAAAACGCTTCCTCGCGTATCTGTTTACCTATGTCTCTCTTATTCTCTTCGTTTGACATATACTCACCATCTCAAAATATATAGTACCTTAATATTTTATAGGCATTTTAAAATTCCGTCAAGTTATTGGCAATACACACCTCGGTGCAAGTGTCCAATAACTTACCGAACTTCTCAGAAAATTTACAATTTATTAATTACTATGCCACGCGAAATCCGTATAATACCGAGGGCTCGTTTGGGCCTGTACTACATAAGGGGGCATTTTTATGAATAATTCATACGATGTTGCAATAATCGGATGCGGAACCGCCGGCATTTTCGCAGGCTACGAGCTTATAGCCCGTCATCCGGAGCTTAAGATCTGCGTACTCGACCAGGGCGGAGATATCTATTCAAGACACTGCCCCATCGTCGCAGGCAAGGTCAAGGAGTGCATCCATTGCAGCGTATGTGACACCATGTGCGGCTTCGGCGGCGCAGGCGCGTTTTCCGACGGCAAGTATAACTTCACAACGCAGTTCGGCGGCTGGCTGACCGATTTCATGGACGATGACGAGGTCATGGAGCTTATAAACTACGTAGATACCGTCAACATGAAATACGGCGCGACCGACAAGACCTTCTCCACCAATACGCCCGAGGCGAGAGCGCTCGAGCGCGAGGCTCTCAAATACGACCTTCACCTGCTTCAGGCAAAGGTCAAGCATCTCGGAACAGAAAACAATCTGCGCATCCTCCAGAACATGTACGAGGATCTGTGCAAGGTAATAGAATATCGCTTCCGCACCGAGGTTTGCAGCATAGACCGCGACGGCGACGGCTACTCGCTCGGCCTTAAAAAGGGCGACGACATAAAGTGCCGCTATCTCATAGTTGCGCCCGGCAGAAGCGGAGCCGAATGGTTCTCCGAGCAGTGCCGCAAGCTCGGCGTGAAGCTTATAAACAACCAGGTCGATGTCGGTGTGCGCGTCGAGCTTCCGGCGACCGTGTTTGAGCACATCACCGACGTTGTTTACGAGTCCAAGCTCATCTACCGCACAAAGCAGTACGGCGACAAGGTCCGCACCTTCTGCATGAATCCTTACGGCCACGTCGTTGCCGAAAACGTTGAGGGCATCAACACCGTAAACGGCCATTCCTACTCCGATCCCGCTCTGCGCAGCGAAAACACAAACTTCGCGCTTCTGGTATCAAACCGCTTCACCGAGCCGTTTGATCAGCCCTACCGCTACGGCAAGCACATCGCCTCGCTCAGCAACATGCTCTCCGGCGGCGTCCTGGTACAGCGCTTCGGCGATCTTGTTAAGGGCGTGCGCACGAACGAGCACCGTCTGGCGCAGTCCTACACCCGTCCGACGCTCACCGCGGCCGTTCCCGGCGACCTGAGCCTCGCTCTTCCGAAGAGGCAGCTTGACGATATCATCGAGATGATCTACGCTCTGGATAAGATCGCGCCGGGCACCGCAAATTACGACACCCTGCTCTATGGCGCTGAGGTCAAGTTCTACTCCTCTCGTCTTGAGCTGAGCGGCGAGCTTGAAACCAAGTTTTCTAACTTCTTCGCCATCGGCGACGGTGCCGGCATCACGCGCGGTCTCGCCCAGGCGGCGGCCTCCGGCGTGAAAGTCGCCCAGGTCATTTCAGAGCGTCTCGGCTGATATAACAGCACAAAATGCCAAACCGGCGGACTTTGCGTCCGCCGGTTTTTCATACTATCTTTTCGCTTGAAAACTCGCTTTCGAGCACCGCAAGCCCTGCCCGATTGCGCATGTTCACCGTCCATATGCTTATCCCGGCAAGGCCGAATTCGCGCACCAGAGCAAGCCGCGCGCGCACGCTGCGCGCATCCTCAAACCACACCTCGTGCCGCCTTCCGGCAGGGTCGGTGTAATTGAAAAACGGTGCCTGAGCTGCCTCGTCAAAACGTATCTGCGCAAAAACGCTTGCCGCAAGCGAGGCCGCCGCGGCGTTGGATATAACCTGCGCCGCCTGCCCCTGCTTCCACGGCAGCAGCCAGTTGTAGCCGTAGTTTGAAAAGCCGAGCAGGATCTTCGACGGCGGCATTTTCGTCACGGCGTAGGACAGCACCTTGCGCATCTCGTTCACCGGCGACACCGCGCGCGGAGCGGAGTAGGTGTAGCCCCACTCGTAGGTCATGATGACCACCCTGTCGCAGTACTGCCCATGGGCGGCATAATCATGCGCGGTGTACAGAACGCCGTACTGATCGTCCGAGGTCTTGGGCGCGATGGCGCTTGAGAGCATATATCCGTTTGCGTGCAGTGTTTCGGACATGCGTTTTAAAAATGCGTTGTAGCCCTCACGGTCGTAGGGCTGAACATACTCGATGTTGAGATTTACGCCATAATATCCTCGGCTTCGCAGCGCAGCAAGCGTGTTTTCAACGAGCGCATTCTGCGCCGCCGTATCACTGAATATGCTGTGCGCAATATCGCTTGAGAATCCGCCGTTTGTGCCGATGTTCGTGAGCGTCAGAAGCGGAGCGCAGCTGCCCTCCCACGCAGCGCTTATCATGCTTGAATCCTCAACAGGCGTTATGCCGCCCAGTGCGTCAATGCGCCACGAAAACGGGCATAAATATGTAAGTTGCGGCATAACGGCTGCCAGCTGCCGCTCGCTGATGTTCGGATAGGCATAGCCGTTTACCTCTGTTTCGGCTGTCGGCCGCGCCCCATCGGGAATGACTATCGCCTGCCCTATGCTCAGGCGCGCAGGGTCGCTAAGCTCATTTATCGCGGCAAGCTCCTGCACGGAGCTTGCGTTTGCCTTTGCTATCGAATACAGACTGTCGCCGCGCCTGACAACGTAGATCTTCATACCATCACCTCTGTAAATGGTATGACGAAATTTCCAATATATTATTGACAACGCAGTCCGTTAGGTGCTACGCTCAGGGAAACAGCAAGGGGGATAGCGCGCAATGAGGATAATAAAGAAATGGATAGGCCGGAAGCCGGAGAGCGCCGGGGATGTGTATCTTCTGGAGGTGACGCAGGCGGAGATGTTCGAGCAGATGTATCCGCTGCTGGGACAGCTTGCCCTTCACGCAACAAGCGGCCGCGATGTGGACTATCGCCTGTATTTCATTTGCGAGGGCGGACGCAGGATACTGCCTGTGGATAAGCCGAGCGTTATGAGCGGAGCTTTTAACGGCGGCGTAAATCCTTTGGCCGACTGCGAGATCATCACTGCGGAAAACATATCCGAGCTTATCGACGCTTCCGCACTTCTGCCTGCCGTCGAAGCCGGTGAATACCTGTTCCGTTGATGCGGAAAGCGCAAAAAATCCGTAGCAATGCTACGGATTTTTTGCATATTAAAGCGGCCGTCAGCCGATGCCGCCGAGGGCTGCGCCGGCGATGAGCGCTATCAGCGCGCAGGCGCAGTAGACGTATTTGCCGAGTGGGTAAAACCACTTGCCTATGGGCTTTCGTGCGCCGAGGTTGACGGCGTCGAGCGCAAACTTCTTTCCGCCGATCCAGAAGAACATGACCGCGGCGATAAGCGCGCCGAGAGGGCAGATGTATATCGAAACGACATCCATCCACTCGGACACGATGGCCTGAATGCACAGCGCGACCGCGCAGCCGAGAACGTGAATGACCGTCGTTGCCGGAACGCGCTTGAGCTTAAACTTCTCCTGCAAAAACGCAACCGGCGCTTCGTAGAGATTTATTATCGAGCTTATGCCGGCAAAGCAGACGCATACGAAGAACACTATGCCGACTATCCTTCCGCCGGCCATGCCGTTGATGACGTTGACGAGGAAGATGAACATAAGTCCGGGGCCGCCGGTGTCGAGCTGAGCGCCGCCGGTCGCCATGGCAGGGATGATGACAAACGCCGCAAGCAGCGCCGCGAGTGTATCGAATATCGCAACATTGCGCGCCGACGAGGGGATGCACTCCTCGCGGCTGAGATACGAGCCGTAAATGACGCTTCCGTTGCCGGCAACCGACAGCGAGAAGAACGCCTGACCGAAGGCGTATATCCACAGCTTGGGGTCTGCAAGACCCTTGGGATTTATGGTGAGGATATATTTATATCCGTCCGACGAGCCGTCGAGCGTGAAAATATACACGCCCAGCGCAAGAAACAGCGCAAACAGCACCGGCATCATGACCTTGTTGGCCTTTTCTATGCCGCCGGCAATGCCGAAGGACATTATGGCAAAGCTTGCGGCTATGGCAACGATGATCCAAACGTTTGCGCCCCATGCGCTTGCCGTTCCTCCGAATGTGCCGTTTATGACGTCCATATCCTGTCCCATGGAAAACAGATCGCCGGTGAAGGACAGGAAGGTGTATTTAAATATCCAGCCCATAACGCAGGTGTAGCCTATAGCGAGGGCGAGCGAGCCGAGGATGGGTATGTAGCCTATGCGCTCGCCGAGCTTGCGCTTGCCGTATCTAAGCTCGGTGCACATGCCGAACGAGCCCATAGGGCCTGCGCCACCGGCTCGGCCGAGGGCAAATTCCTCAATAACACCGGTGGACGCGATGAGGATGACAAATATAAAGTATGGAAGCAGGAAGGTCAAGCCTCCCCATGTTGAGACCAGCATCGGGAAGCGCCATATGTTTCCCATACCGACTGCGGAGCCTATGCAGGCGATGATAAAGCCGCTGCGGCTTCGGAAGCCGTCGCGCTTGTGTTCGTTTTTCTCCATTGTTCTTACCTTTCGCTCTCTATTTTAACACGCTTTTCTAAATATACCTTGTAGACGCTCCAAAGTCAAGAAAAGCCCGCCTCGCAAAAAGCGCGACGGGCAATGAAGGAAAAATGAAGAGACTGTGTCTGTTTGATTATCAGCCGCCGAAGCCGAAAAATCCGGGCGCCTGCTGCGACTGGCTCTGCCGGCTGTCCTGCTGGTCGGCAACGGCCGATGTGGTCTGCTCGCCGATCTCGACGGTCAGGGTGAGGGTCTGACCCTGACGATAAACGCTCAGGGTGAGCTTATCGCCGGCGGCGTGGTCGGCTATTATGGAGCTGAGGTCGCTCTTGCCGCTTATCTCCTTTCCGTCAACGGCGGTGATTATATCATTTGTCTGAAGTCCTGCTTTGTCGGCAGGACCTCCCTCGGTGACGGATGCAACCGCCGCACCGGCCGGTGTGCCGTAGTTTTTGGCTTCGTCACTTACATCTGCGACCATGACGCCGATGTAGGGCTTTGCGACGTAGCCCTTTTCGATGATGCTGTCAACGATGCTGCGCACGGAGTTTATGGGGATGGCAAAGCCGATGTTGTCGATCGACGCGCCGGAGCCGGACGAGCCGGAGTATTTTGCGTTGGTTATGCCGATGACCTCGCCATAGAGGTTAAACAGCGCGCCGCCGGAGTTGCCGGAGTTGATGGCGCAGTCGGTCTGAATAAGATTCATGGTGACGTTGTTCGACATCGTGACCTCGCGGTCAAGCGCGCTCACGGCGCCCGAGGTCAGCGAGAAGGTAAGCTCGCCGAGGGGGTTGCCGATGGCGATGACGGAGTCGCCGACGTTGAGGTTATCCGAATCGCCGATCGTAACGGGGGTGAGGTTTTCCGCGTCGATCTTCAAAACGGCAATGTCGTTGCTCTCATCGTAGCCGACGAGCTTTGCGTCGTAGCTTGTGCCGTCATAGAGAGTTACCTTGATGGAGCTTGCCGACTCTATGACGTGGAAGTTTGTTAGTATATATCCGTCGGAGGAATAGATAAAGCCCGAGCCGGACGCCGCCGACTGCGTGGTGTAGCCCCAGTAGTTTGTCGTTACCTGGGTCGTGATGCCGACGGTGGAGTTTACGTTCTTTGCATAGACCTCGGCAGCGGTCATCTGCTTGCTGGTGTCGATGCTTGCGGTGTTTATGACCGAGGTCGGGCGCTTGCCCTCGTTGACGGTCGTGCCGCCGCTCGAGCCGCCGAAAACGGCGTTTCCTATGGCCGAGCCGCCGAAGCCTGCGAGCATCGCGGCAACGAGCAGACCGGCGACCATCGTGCCGGGCTTTTTCCAGAACGGCTTTTTATCCGCCTTGGGCATTTCCGGCTCGGCCTTGGGAGCCTGCTGAGAATCGCTCTGCTCATCCTCGGGCTTGTGGCCGTAAAAGAAGCTGTATTCACCGTCAACCGGTGCGTTCTGCTGATCCTGAACGTTTTCGTTTTTGTTTTCCATGTTATCCATGCTGATGGCCTCCTTGTCTAAGCACATAATGTATCTTCTCGCCGCATTTGTCAATCCGGCGGTCGTTATTGATCTGCCGCTTCGGCGAGGCTCTGCTCGCCCGGTGGGCAGTTACCTGTATTTTGTGGAACTGTCATGAGAATAAGCCGCGAACCTGAAATGAGCTGAAAAAGTTTTGTTAGCAAAATGTGAATTCGAAAAATTTGCTTTGAAAATTTACTCGGCGCTGTTAAAATGATTTCAGGTTCGTTTCAATTGAGTATATTAATATGTGTATCGGAGATGATACTATGCGTATTCTTATAGCGGAGGACGAGGTCGGCATTGCAAAGGCCTTGAAGCTTGTTCTCGAAAAAAACCGTTTTGCCGTCGATATGGTCCACAACGGCCTTGACGCGCTTGAATATATGCTGTCGGTTTCCTACGATGCGGTGGTGCTCGATATAATGATGCCCGGTCTTGACGGGCTTGAGGTCTTAAAGCGCGCGCGCGAAAAGGGCGTGGGAACGCCGGTGCTGTTTCTCACGGCCAAGTCCGAGGTCGAGGATCGCATTGCCGGACTTGACGCGGGCGCGGACGACTATCTGCCCAAGCCCTTCGCCATGGGCGAGTTTATCTCGCGCGTGCGCGCGCTCACGCGCCGCAGCGGAAATTACGCGCCCGACGTTATATGCGTCGGCGGCACGAGCCTTGATCTTAGCTCCTACACGCTTTCGTCCGGCGGCGGCAGCGTGCGCCTTAATAATAAGGAGTTCCAGCTCATGGAGCTTTTCATGCGAAATCGCGGCCGCGTTTTTTCGACGGATGCTCTCATGCAGAAGGTCTGGGATCTCGACACGGAGTCGGAAACGGACGTCGTGTGGACATACATAGGCTTTTTGCGCAAGAAGCTCAGGCAGCTTGACGCGGATGTTGAGATAAAGACCATTCGCGGCGCAGGCTACGCGCTGGAGGCAAAATGATGCTTACGAAAATGCGGCGCAGATTTATCGCCTCGGCAATGGCGGCGATGGGAGCCGTTACGCTCGTGCTGCTCGTCGCGATAAATCTGTGGAACTACAATATAACCACAAACAGGCTCGACGATACGATAAATTCGCTCATAACCACAGGAAAAAATCCATACAGCGGCTCGTCTAACTTCACCCTTCCGGATATTTTCAGCGATAATTCGCCGGAGTCAAAATACATGACGCGATATTTTGCCGTGGTGTACGACTCCGACGGCGATGCGGTGCGCGTGTTCAGCGATTATATTGCAACCGTCAGTGCGCAGGAGGCGCTTTACTACGCGTCCGACGCACTGTCGTCGGGGCATACACAGGGCTATTACGGCGACTATCGCTACTGCCTCAAAAGCGGCTCGTCCGGCGCGGCGGTCATATTCTTGAACGCCTCGCCCGAGCGGCAGTCGATGAAAACGCTTTTTAACGTGTCGCTCATCGTCGCGGCGGCGAGCCTGCTTGCAGGCTTTGCGCTCGTCGCGGCGTTTTCCAAAAAGGCTATCGCGCCGTATGTGCGCAATATGCAGCTGCAAAAGGAGTTTATCACCGACGCCGGGCACGAGCTTAAAACTCCGCTGACCTCGATATCCACGAGCGCGGACGTTTTGAAAATGGAAAACGGCGATAACGAATGGGTCGATAACATCCAGAAGCAGACCGTGCGCATGTCAAAGCTCGTGAAGAACCTCGTCATGCTCTCACGCCTTGACGAGGGCATGCCGCTGCCGGATAAGAGCGATTTTTCGCTCAGCGACGCCGCGTGGGAGGCCGCAGAGCCGTTTGAAATACGCGCAAAGGCGCAGGGCAAGAGCTACAGCCAGAACATTGCACCCGATCTCAACATGACCGGCGACATGGCCGCCGTGCAGCAGCTTATATCGATCTTGCTCGACAACGCGTTTAAATACTCCGATGACGGCGGCGAGATCCGCCTGTCGGTCTGCGCGCAGCATAAAAATAAGGTCATCGAGGTCTATAATACCTGTCCGCCGGACTCGCTCGGCGACATTGACAGGTTCTTCGACCGCTTCTACCGCGCGGACAAATCGCGCGCTTACGACGGCGGAACCGGCATCGGCCTTGCCATAGCGCGAGCCATCGTCCAGGCGCTCGGCGGCAGTATAAATGCAGAGACCGCCGACGGAAAGAGCATAGTTTTCCGCGCCGTGATATGAAAATGATATGAAAAAGTCCTGCTCAAGAGCAGGACTTTCAACGATCACTCGGACCGGGATCGTAGTCTCCGAATATCATATCGTCAATATCTGTTCCCATGTTTTTCACCTCAGCTCAAATTCAGCATACTTTCAGTATATGCCGCTATCGGCGGAAACATGACAAAAATTTTTATTTACGCCCGAGCGTAAGCTGACGAGAGCTCAACACAAACTATCTCGGGGCGGTTGAAAATGCGCGGAATGGACACGGAATTTCCGAGGCCGCGCGAGACGATCAGGGTGTAGCGCCCGTTATTAAACTGCCCTGCGTCAAAATCGGGGAACAGGCGGCGGTCGGTCCCGATAAGTCCGCCCACGCCGGGGATGCGGATAAGTCCGCCGTGCGCATGGCCGCAGAATATGAGATCGACCGGCAGCTCGGGGTATTCGGTCATCCAGTAGTTTCGGTGCCCGAGCAGGATCTTGAACGCGTCCGGCGCGGCGTCGTTCATTTTCTGCGCAAGCTCGTCGGGGCTGAGCATGTCGGCATAGGCCAGCGGATCTTCAACTCCGCCGAGGAGTATCCCGTCCTCGCCGCGGCTTATCGTCAGATATTCATTGCTTAAATATTTTACGCCGGCGCGCTCCAAAATGTTCCGGACCTTGACGGCAAGACCCGAGCCGAACTCGTGATTTCCGCTGACGAAATACACCGGGCACAGCTCCGTGAGCCTGGCAGCGAGCTTTTCGACGGCCGCGAGGTCGCCCTCGTCGGTGACGAAATCCCCCGTCAGAGCAATAATATCCGGCTCAAGCTCCTTGACTTTTTCGACAAGCCCCATGCCGTCCTCGCCGAACTCCGCGCCGTGAAGATCCGACAGCTGCACGATCTTAAATCCGTCGAAGCTCTCCGGAAGCTTTTGAGACTTCACCTCGTAGCGGCTTATCTCAAGGTCGTCTCTGCTGTCTTTTATCAAAAATGCCGCAGCCGCCGCGATCAGCGCAAGAATGATAAGCGCCGTCAGGCAGCCCCGGCCTCTGTGCTTTTTGCCCTTAGTTTTCAATTTGCATCTCCGAAATGTTTAGCCATAGTTTAAATCAGTTTGAGTCAATTGTACCACAAAGCCGCCAATGCCGCAACTTTGGTATTGAAACCGCCGTGCTTTTGGGGTATAATGTATAAATCACATCCAAATTAAAAAGGAAGACAAGACATGAGTGCATCAACCGAAAGAAAAAACAGGCAGACCGCTCGCAGCGAAGGCTCCTATGCAAAGGACATCAATGCGAAAAAGGAAGCCGACAAGAAAAAAAAGCAGAGGACCAAATGGATCATCGTAGGCGTTGCCTTGGTCATCTTCTTTGCATTTGCAATTTACCTCAACTCCGGCGCGCTGTACAGATCGCTTGACGCGCTGACAGTCAAGAACACCGAAGTTACCGTCGGCGACACGACCATTTCCGCCGGCGAGCGCGGCTTCTCCGTGGCTGAGTGCAACTATGTATATCATATGCAGTATATCAGCCTGATGAACACCTACGGCGACTATGCCTCCACGCTTTTTAAGCTTGACACCACCAAGCCTCTCGACGAGCAGACCTGCCCCCTGAACAAAGAGGGCAAGGAAAACTACACCTGGGATCAGTATTTCCGCGACGCGACCAAGTCCCAACTTGTGCAGCTTGCAGCCTTCGAGGCTTATGCCGAGCAGCATGACATCAAGCTCACGGACGATGACTATGCCGAGATCGACGAGACTATCAAGTCCATCGAAAGCACCGCTAAGGAAAACAACTACGGCAGCGTCAGCAAATTCCTCGCCGCAAACTACGGCCGCGGCTGCAACGAGTCCGTTGCACGCGCGATAATGGAGCTTCAGACCCTCGCAGGCAAGGTTCAGACAAGCATCACCGATGTCGAGACCTACACTGCCGAGCAGCTTGCCGAAAAGTATGATTCCGTCAAGGACAGCTACGATAAGTTCACCTACAGCTACTATCTCGTAGCTGCCGAGCTCCCCGAGCACGAGCACTCCGAGGATGAGGATGAGCACGCTCACGAGCCGACCGACGAGGCAAAGGCAGCAGCCAAGGCTACCGCAGAGGAGATCCTCGCAAAGCTCAGCGACGGTACCTCTCTTGCAGATGCGGCAAAGGCAGTAGTGACCGACGCCGAGATCAAGGAGCAGACCGATCTTGCCGGTTCCTCCGTTGAGACCGCCCTGTCCGAGTGGATAAAGAGCGCCGACAGAAAGGCCGGCGACACCGCAGTTGTTGATTCCGGCACCGGCAGCTATGTCGTCGTGTTCACCAAGCGCGACAACAACCAGGCTCCTACCAAGGAGAGCGGCGATCAGAACTACTGCGACTATGTCGCGGAGAATCTGCTCAAGCAGGATGTGCTGAGCGAGTGGAACGAGCATGTTTTCAGCGGCATCGTCGAAGCTTACAAGGGCTCGTACAACGGATCTTCCCGCTATGTCGGACTCTGATAAATTATGATTTAAAAAGGCCGTTCCAAATGGGACGGCCTTTTCTGACGGAGAAATTATAATGAACGAGAGAACCATACGCGCCGAAATGCTCCTCGGAGCCGAGGCGATGGAAAAGCTCAAAAACGCGCACGTCGCCGTGTTCGGACTCGGCGGAGTCGGCTCATGGTGCGCCGAGGCGCTCGCGCGAAGCGGCGTAGGACATCTTACGCTTATCGACCAGGACACGGTCGGACTGAGCAACATAAACCGCCAGCTGTGCGCGCTGACCTCGACCGTCGGCATGCCGAAGGCCGACGTCATCAAACTGCGCCTTGAGGACATAAATCCCGACGCAGACGTGAAAACCATAGTCGGCCGCTACGACGCCGAGCACCGTGAGGATTTCTTTGCAGACTACGACTTCATCGTCGATTGCATCGACCTCGTGGCCTGCAAGGTCGATCTCATCCGGACGGCAAAAAGCCGCGGCATACCCATCGTGTCCGCGCTCGGGACCGGCAACAAGTGCGACGCGCAGCGCCTTACGCTGTGCGACATAAAAAAAACCAGCGGCTGTCCGCTGGCAAGGGTGGTGCGCAAGGAGCTGCGCAGCATCGGCATCGAGCATCACGACGTTGTTTTCTCGCCCGAGGAGGCGATGAAGGCCACGCAGTTTGAAGCGCCGCCTCCCGGCCGCCGGAGCGTTCCCGGCTCGCTGGTTTGGGTACCGGCAAGCGCGGGACTGCTCCTGTGCCAGCACGTTGTTACCTCTATAATTCAATGACCTGCGGACAAACGTCGGGATCGTGGTTTGCAATGACCGCAACGCAGTCTGGATCGTTTGCCTGCTCCTCTATCCAATCGAAGGACTTGAGCATGGCCTTTTCGTTAAAGCCGTAGCCGGGCAGTATCTTCTCGCGCCACGAGCGCTCCGTGAATGCCGCATCCGAGGTCAAAACCACGAACTTTTTGCCGTTTTTGATCTTCACGCCGATCTGACCGTCGGTGTGCCCCGGCAGACAGACGAATTTTATCGTATCGTCGCCGAATAGATCGTACGACCACCACAGTGGGCCGTCCATCGTACCCTTGAACCAGAAATGCTCGATCGGAACACCTCTGTACATGCTTTCGGGCTGGCGCAGCTTATACACCGTGCGGATAGTCCACCAGCCTTCTTCCTCCGGCAGCAGTATGCGCTGCGCGTTTTTCACCGAGCGCAGGCCGCTTGTGTGATCCGCGTCCAGATGCGTGAGCACAACGGCGCTCAGCTCCTCCGGCGCAATGCCCATTGCCGCAAGCTGCTCGGCCGCAGTCTTGCCTTTTTCCACCCACGGGTGATAAAATGCAGCAAGATATCCGGGCAATTGCCGCTTAACCGCCGATGAGTCATAAACGCCGTCGGGGCTTATCTCGCGGCTCCAGCCCGTGTCGATGAGCACCTTGCCTTTTGGGTGCTCGATGAGATAGGCCGAAACCGGCAGCTCTACGCGGTCAGCCACTTTATCAAACACTCCGTGCCGCGCATTTTTTAGGTTCACGCCGCCGCCATACGGCACAACCTCCGACACGAGCATGCTGCCGCAATGCAGAACATGTATCCTGATCGACGATCTTTCATCAGTCATAATTCAGTCCTCACAGTTTTTATTTACCATTTGGTAACATATTATCACAAAATATCGGTCTTGTAAATAACCGCAAAGGAGATAAATATGCCGCTTATCGTTGACAAGGAAGCCGTGCGCATGGAAATACTCATGGCATTCCAGCGCTGCATCGACCGCAAGCCGCTGACGAATGTTTCGCTGCGCGATATCGCCGCCGAGGCGAATATGAGCCATGCCAAGCTTTTAAATTATTTTGACAGCAAGGAGGATCTGCTGGTGAGCTATGTGCGCTACACACGCGATTTCATGAGCCAAAAGTGCCTTGCCTGGTTTAATGAGCATGACCGAGCCGACTACGGCTCGAACGCGGAATACATGAACGCTTTCATGAGCTATGTCGCGCGCGGAAAAGTCGGCGAGCAGCGTCCGAACGCGACGACGCAGACCTATGTTCTTGCCCATTACAACGAGCGCGTCGGCGAGCTCGTTCGGGAAGAATTTGCCGAATGGCGGCGCGTGATGGAGCTGTGCCTGAAGAGGATCTACGGCGACGAGGTCGGCGCGCGCGAGGCCGAGGGCATGATGATCCTCATCGCCGGAACGTTCATCTGCAACTATAATAACGCCCTCACCGGCGGCATAAGCGATGATATCATCGGCTCGTTTGACAAGCTGCTGCAATCGTGAAATAAACGACATTGAAAAAACCGGAGTCATATGACTCCGGTTCTTTCTCTGCACTTTTTGCGCCGGCGAAAAGCCTGCCGAACAGGCTTACGAAAATGCCGGTCAGCAGTGCGGCGGCGATTTGTTTTGCTTTCATATCATTGCATCCTTATTTTCGATTAAGCAGCGCGTCAAGCTCACCGGACATAATCGCAGGGAGGCTGCGGCGTATCTTTTCCTCGTCCCAGTCCCACCAGCTTAAGCTGACGAGAGCCGAACCCATATCGCCTGTCGGCGCGCCCTTCCGGCTATTTTCGCCTTTTTTGCTTTGATGGGCGCCAGCCCACCTGCATCAAATAAAGCCGAAAATATCTCGAAAAGCACAGCCGACAGGTGCTCGCAGTTTTGCCGGAGCAGATTTTTGCTCAGGCAAGGCAAAGCTCGCGGAGAATACTGCCGTATTGTCAAGAGCTTTAACGCAGCATGGGCGGAAATCTGCCCGTCAAAACCGATATGCGTTCGACTCTCGTCAGCTTAGCCGCCTGAGCTTTTCTATCGTCTCGTCGTCAAAGCGCTTGCGTATCGGCTTTGCCGGAGTTCCGCCGACGACGGTGTAGGGCGGCACGTCCTTGGTGACAAGTGCACGCGTTCCGATTATCGCACCGTCGCCGATCGTAACGCCGGAGAGGATGACGGCCTCGTAGCCTATCCACACGTCGTTTCCGACGACGATATCGCCGTGATTATCCCACGCCTGCGCTATTGAGCCGACATCCGTCGGCAGTTCCCATTCCTCGAAGTATATCGGGAACGGATAGGTTGACAGACTGCCCAGCGTGTGGTTTGCGGCGTTGAAAATAAACTTTGCGCCGCAGGCGATGGAGCAGAACTTGCCGATTATGAGTTTATCGTGGTTGCACTCGGGATAATGATACAGCACGTTGTTGCGCTGAAAATCCCGAGGGTCTTTTTCAAAATTGTCATATGTGGTGTAGTCTCCGATCTCGATAAAGTCACTGTGCACAACGTTTTGCAGATACACCGTGCTGTGACCCTGACTTCGGGGATACGTTTTCCATTCCGGTATCATGTTAATCTCTCCTTACAAAAGCCGCTCCCAGCGCACGCTTTCCCAGCCGCTCGTGTCAAAAACACTGCGCACGGCGCTGCTCATATGCTGCAATTTTTTCTTTATCGCCGGAGATTTTATAAGCTCCTGCGCATCATCGTCGCGCGTCATGAAAAACTCCATTATCCGCGCGCGATCTTCGCTTGCAAAGGTGCGCGAATAGCCGTCAACAAAATAAACGCCCTCGTCGCCGCCGCTGTAATACGTCCAGCGCCGGCTGTCGGGGTCGGAGTAGTCGTAGCCCTCGTAGTACGAAAAGCCCTGCGGATTGAGCTGCGCCCAACCCTCGACCGTAAAGAGCGAATAGTCGCAGGATAGAATGTGGTTTTCCGTCGCGTGCCAAAGCTCGTGGCACACGATGCCGTCAAGCTCATATGCCAGGCGGATATCCAGAGCGATATTCTGCCACGCGCCGCGCTCATAGGTACAGCCGGAGGTGCCGAAGCCGCTTTTAATCTCCTCAACGAGCAAAAAGCGCACGCCGCCCTCGCCCGTTGAGTTTTTCAGCTGCGCAAAAAATCCGTCGGGATACAGCGCAAGGCAGCGCTCGATGCTCTTGAGAGCTGCGTTTATGCTGCCAAGCTCCTCGCGCGAGTCCATCGTATCGCTCAGCGCAATGTCGTGATCGCACTGCGCCGCAGCGCCCGCGCATTGGCTCGAAAGCAGGATCTGCACGCCGTACTTCTCGCCGAGAGCGTCTGCCTGCTGCCGCGCCTGCGCAAGCGTCTGCGCTACCTCGCCGTCGCTTTTTTCGCCCACGTATGCCTGCGCAAGCTCGTCGTTCACCGTAAGCGGCGACGCAACGACGGCAGCGTCGGCAATGTCCTGAAATTCAAGGCTTTCGGTGTCGATAACATACAGGCTGAACGCCCCGTTTTCGTACACAGAGCCTACGATCATACCATCATCGGGAAGATAGCAGGCAGAATATATCGCCCCGGATATGCCGACAGACGGAAGGCTGCACGAGCGCACCCTCTGCCCGACGGAATAAAGCGTGCTCACCTCGCTGCTCGTGCCCATTAGATACGGCGAGGCGCATATGCCGTAGATCTCGCTGCTGCCGTCGAGGAATATGCCTGCATCGGCAAAGAAAAAGCCGCCGTCATCCGCGCCTGTTAGCACGCTGTAGCCCATGGTGTTTTCGTCAAACTCCATAAGGCAAACGTCCGCGCCCGAAAACACGGCCTGATATCGCTCGGCGCACAGCATGGAAAACTCACCCGTTACGGGGTCAAATATCGCCGAGCCGCACTTGCTGCTGTAAGGTGAAAGGTAAAAATGCGCAAGCATCCTGCTGCCGGAAGCATCGAATGCGGCGATATCCAAAAATCGCAGATCGTAGTCAAGCTTAACTGCCTGTGTCTCTCCGCTTTCAAGCTCCGCGCGGCACAGAACATCGTCGCGCAGGAAGTAATAGCTCTTTGCGTCATACGAAAAATATCCGTCGCAGGTTTCGACTTTAACCGTGCCAAGATCGGCAAGGTTGGGGCTTAGAAACCGCCACATATTATGCTCGCGGTCGCACAAGGCGATGCGCTTGTCGCAAAGCGACTGCTGCTGCACGGTCCACTCGCCCTCAAGCTCTGTTTCGGCGGCCACGCTGTCGTCGTCAATGTCAATAAGCTCAACTGTCGTGACCGCTCCGCTTTCGTCCGTGCGGCACATGGCGACCTTCGCGCCTCCGGCAGGGCAAAGCCCCGTGAGCGAGCTTGGCTGCACACAGCTGAGCTTTCGCGCGGCGCTCGGCGTCTCGGGCGCGGTGCTCGCCCGGCATCCGCTCAGGATAAGCGCCGCCAGCAGCGCCATGACAAGCGCCGGAACAATGCGCTTCACGCCTTCGCTCCCGCGTACCATTCGAGCAAGGCGCTCAAATTCTCGGCCTTTACGCGCTCGCTGCCGGTGAGCATCATGTCGAGCATATCGTCCTCTTCCTCGGTTCGGTCGACCTTGTTTTCAAGCGCCTTGCCGACGGTTTTCACCATGATATCCATCATCATTCGATAAACGCCGTGCAGCTTCTTCACATCAAAATTGCCCTGAAGCGTAAAGAGCGCCGTATTCTCGGGAATATGGTTTTTCTCGCGGACCTCCTTGAGCTGAGTGCCGGTCTGCCCCATGCCGACGCCGCACACGGCGTGTATTTTATAGCGCTTTGCGGCGGCCGAATAGCCCTTTACGCCGCTTGCCATTATCCAGCCGAGGTATATTATTCCGGCGTTTGCCGAGAGCTTATCCTTAGCGTCGCCCAGCGCAAACGCCGGAAGTCCGATCATCTGCGATAAAAGCTCGGCGTATCTTTTTGTACTGCCTGTGTTTGATGTATAAACTATTGCGTCCATAAAAATTCTCCTTTTTCCGCGTGCTCGATTATTTTTAATATATCATTCTGCGGCAAATAAACGGCAAATTACTCCTTCAGGCAGAAAAGATGTATGCCGAGGGCGGCGTTAAAGCCCGTTGCCGCAAAAACGCTGAAGCGCTCGACAACGCCGAAGTATTCGGCCGGAACTATCTTCATCTCAAGCGACGGAGCGTCGGCAGCGCTAAGGTCGCTCACTGCCTGCGCCATCCAGTCGTAGCCGGGATATGCAAGCGGCGAGAACACCACCGCCGCCGTGTACGACAGCAGGCTGACTATTCCAAGAAGTCCGAGCTTTTGAATCAGCGGTTTTTTCATTCTTATCGCCTCTTTTTAAGCATGCACCGCGCGGAAGAACAGCTCCGTGTGCGCCCTGAGCTTTTCAAGGCACTCCGCCTCGCGCTCCGGCTCGCGGTCGCATATGCCGATAAGCGTTATCACCGGCGCAACATACATCATTGCCAGCGCCTCGGGATCGTCGGGGCGTATCTCTCCGGCGGCTATGAGGCTGCGGAATATCGCCGCGTGATAATCGACCAGCCGTTCGACGTATCGGTGGGAGTACAGCCGCGCAAGCTCCGGCGAGCGGAACTGCTCTATCGTCATCATGCGCCGGAACCGGCTTATCGGCTCATCGTGCAGGCTGTACAGAAAAACCTGTTTGAGCTTGTCAAAAAGCTCGTCTGCCGTTATCTGCGAAAACTCGGGAACGTCGCGCCGGGCATCCTGAACATGGACCGAGAGCCTGTCCGTCCCCTCGGCATAGCGCGCGGCCGTCGATTCGACTATCGCGTCGAATATCGCCTGCTTGCCGGGAAAGTGATTGTAAAGCGACGGAGCCTTTATCCCGACCGCCTGCGCGATCTGCCCGACGCTGACCGAATCATAACCGTACTCCGAAAAAAGCTCCAGCGCCTTATCGAGTATCTTCTGCTTTGTGTCCTCCTGTTTCATATGCCCTCAAAGCTAACTAACATTCGTTAGTTTGGGGTATAATACTTTGCCCCTTCACTGTCAAGGGAGGGATAAAATTATTTTTCGGCCGGAAGCGCAGCGGAATTTTTTCAGGCCTTCGAAACTATGCAATGGACAAAAGTCTCCCAATATAGGATAATGAAACAACATCAGGAGACTTTTAATTTGCAGGAGGACACAATATGGTTCGCGAAATTTGCAAAGACGAGGCTTTTCTCGCGCAGAAGGCAGAGCCGGCCACGGCGGATGATCTCGGCATTGCGCAGGATCTTTTGGATACGCTCGTTGCCCACAAGGACGGCTGCGTCGGGATGGCGGCTAACATGATCGGGGTCAACAAGCGCATCATTGCCTTTGAAAACGGCGGAAAATACATGATCATGCTCAACCCCGTAATAATAAAAAAGCTCGACCCGTATGAGGCCGAGGAGGGCTGTCTGTCGCTTGTCGGAACGCGCAAAACCGAGCGATGGCGTTCGATAAGGGTACAGTGGCAAAATGAAAAGCTCCAGACTCGGGTCAAGACCTTTACGAGCTTCACCGCCGAGATAATCCAGCACGAGATCGACCACTGCGAGGGGATCATAATATGAAGCAACGGAAAACTCCTCACCTTACCGGTGAGGATTTTTTGCGCTCGTGTGCCGAAATATAGGCCAAAATGATCTCCGCACTTTTTTCCGTGCCAACGGAGGAGTCAACCGTCAGCTCATAGTTTTTGGCCTCGCCCCAGCGCATGCCGGAGATATGCTTATAATAGGCGGCTCTCGCCTTGTCCGAGCGGCGGATATTGCGCTTTGCCTCCTTGAGCGTGTCGCCGTAAACCTCTCTGACTCTGCCGATGCGAAATTCCATGGGCGCATGGACAAACACGCGCACGACGTTTTCATAATCCTTCAGGACATAGTCCGCGCTTCTGCCCACGATGACGCAGCTTCCGTTGTCTGCGATCTTCCTTATGATCTTCTCCTGCGCCTCGATTGCATCCTGCACGACGCGCGTGCTCAGATACAGTTCGCGCAGGATATCCGGCGAATTTTTGTGTACATCGGAAATGAACTCCTGATCAAGACCGCTTTCGTGGGCGGCAAGCGCGATCATTTCCTTGTAATAGAACGGTATTCCCAGCTTTTCGGTAACAAGCTTACCGATCTGCTTTCCGGAAGAGCCGTGCTCGCGGGCAATGGTTATGATAACTCCGGGCGCCGAGGGCTTCAGCACCGGTGCGGCAATGCTTTGAGCCGCGCCGAGAGCCGGAGTTTTGACATAGTCGCTGTTAAGAAACTGCCTGTAAAACACAAGGCCGACGATGCTTGTGACGGTGTCGGTCACGGGGAAGGTCAGCCAGAACCAATTAAGGCCGATGCGTGAAAACGCATACCCCAGCGGCACGAACAGCACGACCGTGCGGATGACAGTCAGCGCCGAGCTTTTCATGCTCGAGCCGACCGCCTGGAAAAACACCGGGAACGTCAGCGACGTCACCAGCGGCAGGAAGCTTACGCCGATGATGCGGAAGGCAACGCGCCCGATATCAATGACCGCCTCATCGGAGCTGAACGCGCGGAGCATCTGGGTCGGGATAAGCTCAAAGCACAGCGTTCCCAGAGCCATGAGCGCCATTCCGAAGCATACGGAGGCCCAAAGCGTCTTTTTGCAGCGATCAATGTTGCGCGAGGCATAGTTGAAGCTTATGACCGGCACGATGCAGGTCTGCATGGCGCCCAAGGGGATGAAGAAAAAGCTCTGCCACTTGTAGTAAAGGCCGAGAACCGTCACCGCCTGATCGGAAAACGCCGCCAGAATAAGATTAAGTCCAAATATGTAAAACGTATACGCCGACTGCATCAGAATATTCGGCGCACCGAGGCGGAATATCTCGCCGATGTGGTGCGGATATACCGCCCTTTCGGGAGATCTGCGGAAACCCTTTTTCATGACGGTCAGCGCCGCGACTATCTGCCCGGCGACCGTTGCGGCGGCAGCGCCGGCAATGCCCATTTCCGGCAGACCGAGCATGCCGAAAATAAGCAGCGGATCCAATATAATATTGGCGACCGCGCCGGCTATCTGTGCGATCATCGGCGTTTTCATGTCGCCGCCTGCCTGCAGCACCTTTGTCCAGATGCTCTCGAGGAAAAGTCCGAAGCTGAAAACGCAGACTATCCTGCCGTAAACGACCACATCGGCGATTATCGCCGGGTCATCGGTGGACATTTTTGCAAACGCAGGCATGGCGCACCACGATATCGCGGCAAACAAAAGCCACAGCGCAACGGCCAGCGGAGTTCCCACGCCGGCGTATTCGTCGGCCTTTTCACTTTCGCCGACGCCAAGCTTTGCGGCCATGACGGTGTTTATGCCCACGCCCGTGCCCACGGCAAGGGCGATCATCAGAAGCTGGATCGGATAGATGATCGACAGTGCGGTCAGGCCCGATCCGGAATACCGGCCGACAAACAGGCTGTCAATAATGTTGTACAGCGCCTGAATAAGCTGCGCGAGCATAACAGGCGGCGCAAGCCTGAATAAAATTTTGCTGATTTTTTCGGTTCCGAAAAGCTTTGTTGTTTCCATATGTGCCTCACCCTTTTCAAACGGAACTGAGGCAGTATATCACCGCCGCCGACAGTTTTCAATAGGCTCGGCAAAAACAATGCGCGCTGTAATGCATATTCGTCATATCATTCTTTTTATAGCAAAAAAATCTTGACTCTACAATAATTGTAGAGTTTAATATAAGCGTGGCGAGGGCCAATCCGTTTTTAATTGTCTATGGGCACAAAATGTATTTTGCGGTTTCGTTAAGGACGGCCCTCGTCATACTTTTTTGAGGTGATATACCGTGGAGCGCAATCTTACAACGGGCAGCGTTTTCAAAAACATCGTCATTTTCTCGCTGCCGTATTTTCTGTCTTACTTCCTCCAGACCCTTTACGGACTGGCGGATTTATTTATTATAGGCCAATATGAGGGCGTTGCATCGACAACGGCGGTTTCCGTCGGCAGCCAGGTCATGCACATGCTGACGGTCATGATCGTCGGACTTGCTATGGGCACGACGGTGTCTATAGGCCGCGCGGTCGGAGCCGGCGACAAAAAGCGCATGTCCGCCTGCGTGGGAAACACCGTTACGCTGTTCATGCTCGTTTCCGTCGTGCAGACGGCGGCGCTGGTGCTGCTGGTCGATCCCATCGTTTCCGTGATGTCAACTCCGGCCGAGGCCGTGGACGGCACGGCGCGGTACCTCACCGTGTGCTTTATCGGCATCCCGTTTATAACCGCGTACAACATCATAAGCAGCATTTTCCGCGGCATGGGCGACAGCAAAAGCCCCATGTATTTCATTGCGGTGGCCTGCGCGGCAAACATTGCGCTCGACTATCTGTTCATGGGTGCGATGCGCCTCGGCCCCGTGGGCGCTGCGCTGGGCACAACGCTTGCGCAGGCGATAAGCGTGCTCGTTGCATTTATCGCCATCCGCCGGCGCAGGAGCGTTGCCGTCTCGCGCGGCGATCTTCACCCCCGGCGCGACGTTATGGGGCAGATACTCGGCATCGGTGTGCCCGTTGCACTTCAGGACGGACTTATCCAGATCGCGTTCATCCTCATAACCGTTATCGCAAATCTCCGCGGGCTGACGGACTCGGCCGCGGTCGGCATAGTCGAAAAGCTCATAAGCTTCCTGTTCCTTGTTCCGTCGTCGATGCTCTCGACGGTGTCCGCCATCGGCGCGCAGAACATCGGCGCCGGGGACTACGGCCGGGCAAAGCAGACCATGTGGTACGCAATCGGCATTGCCGTCGGCTTCGGCGTCATAGTCAGCGTCCTGTTCCAGTTTATCGCCGAGCCGGTGGTCAGCCTGTTTACGCCGGATGAGGGCGTTATCGCCGCCGGCGGGCAGTACATGCACGGCTATATCTTCGACTGCCTGTTTGCAGGCATCCACTTCTGCTTCAGCGGCTATTTCTGCGCCTGCGGAAAGTCGATGATCTCGTTTATCCACAACATTTCGGGCGTTGCGCTTGTGCGCGTTCCCGGCGCATACCTGATGTCGAAAATGTATCCTGCGACGCTGCTCCCGATGGGGCTTGCAACGGCGGCAGGCTCGATTTTGCAGGTTCTTATCTGCATCGTCGCATACAGAATAATATGCCGCCGCGGAAAGGACGTGCATGCCCTTGGATAAAAGCAAGCTGTTTTCCATAGGCGACGTTGCCGGGCTTTTCAACCTCAGCACCGGTACGCTGCGCCACTATGAAACGCTTGGGCTTATCACGCCCGAGTACACGGACCCCGACACGGGCTATCGCTACTACAGCGTGCGGCAGTTCGAGCCGCTTAACACCGTGCGCTATCTGCGCATGCTGGATATGCCGCTCGGCTCGATCGGCGATTTTCTCCAAAACCGAGATGTTGACGTCATTGAGCAGAAGCTCCGCCGTCAAAAGGAAGAGATTCTGGAAAAGCAGCGCGAGCTTGCCGTTATCGAGCGCAAGATAAACAGCCGTCTGCGCATGATAAGCGACGCGCGCAGCTCTCCGCTTGACGTGATCGAGGTGAAAACGCTGCCGCCCTGCCGCCTTGTCTGGTTCGAAAAACCGCTGAGTATTGATGATTCGCTTGACATGGAGCTTCCCATACGCAGGCTCGACAGCGCGCAGGACACGGCTGTTTTTCTCGGCAAGGTCGGCGTCGGTATCTCGCGAGAGAATCTGCTCGGCGGCAGATATGATAAATACGACTGCATTTTCCTCATTCTCGACGAGGACGAGGACTTTGAGGGCGCAAAGTGTCTTCCGGAAGCCAAGTGCGTCAGTCTGCGCTACTGCGGAAGCCACAGGGAGGCCGCAGCACAGTACAAAAAGCTCTCACGATACATGCGCGAAAATGAGCTTTCCCCTGCCGGATTTTCGCGCGAGGTCACGATGATAGACTTCGGCATCACCTGCGACCCCGAAAAATTCGTCACCGAGATCAGCATCCCGATAGAGAACAAATAGAAAAAGACCTCGTCCAACCGGACGCGGTCTTAAACTTTGTAATCTTAAATTACTTAATGCCGTACTTCTTGTTGAACTTATCAACACGGCCGCTGGTATCGACCAGCTTCTGCTTGCCGGTGTAGAAGGGGTGGCACTTCGAGCAGATCTCGACGGTGATGCCGGGGCGGGTCGAGCCGGTCTCGATGGTTGCGCCGCAAGCGCACTTTATAACGGTGGGCTGATAGTTAGGATGGATTCCTGCCTTCATTGTTCATATCTCCTCGTCGTAGGCTATCTTGAGCACGCAAAAGCGTGGTTACAAGACGCAAAGGTAATTGTAGCACAGCACTTTGCTATTTGCAAGAACTTTTTACGGTTTCGCCGGAATATAAAAAATACAAAACGCACTCGCGCACGGGCTTGCCTGTCATCCGCTGTGCGGCATAGGCATAGGCCTCAAGCTGTTTTGAATAGGTCTGCGCACGCTCCACGGCCGCATCGCTGCTGACGCGGTCGGTCTTATAGTCGATTATCGTAAGCTCGCCGGCCTCCTCGATCATGCAGTCGATAACGCCCTGCATGAGCACACTCTCGCCCTCGCCGCCGGGGAAGAATTTTTCCGCCGGGCAAAGGAGCGAAAACTTAAACTCGCGCTTTCGCGCATCGGCCGACATTATGCGCTTGCCGAGAGGCGAGGAAAACAGGCGGAGTATGCTGCCGGTATCGACGGCCTCGGCCTGACGGGCGCTTAAAAAGCGCTCTGCGGTCAGCCGCGCAAGCTCCTCGCGTATCTCCTGCTCGGTGCCTGTTTTTTCATAGTCGATGTATTGCAGAAGCATATGCGTCGCCGTGCCGCGCGCGGTGGGGCTAAGCTTATCCCCGCCGCCGAGACGGGGCGCGCGAAAATGAGCATGCTGCATCGGCACGATGCTCTGCGCCTCCTCGTCGGGCGCTTCAAGGCGCTTCAGCTCCGTTGCCGTGACCTTCGAGGGCAGCGCGGACGCGGACGCATGCGGATACGAAAACGCGGCGTTTTTCTCAAGCACGGCAACAAGCTCCGGGTCTGCGCAGGCAATGTCTGCCGAGGCTGCGGTATCCTGCTGCATTTCCTGAACCTCAGTGCTCAAAAAGCTCAGGCGGAATTTTTCATCCTCGGTGCTCAGCTGAGCATAGATCATCCATTCGGCCATGCTCGATGCATTAAGCAGTATCTCCGGTGACATTGGGCGCGTGCATTGCAGCATCATTTTCTGCATTTTTTCCTCTGGATGCTTTATCGCCGCCGTAACAATGAGCCTTTCGCGCGCGCGCGTGAGCGCGACGTATAAAAGGCGCATCTCCTCGGAAAGCTGCTCGCGCCGCAGCCGCTGCTTTATCGCGCTGCGCGCAAGGCCGGGATATTCGAGCCTGCGCGCGGTGTCGTAGATCTTGGCGCCAAGGCCAAGCTCGGGATGAACGAGCACTGTCTGCTTGAGGTCGGCATCGTTGAACCTGCGAGAGGTATCGCACACAAAAACGACCGGGAATTCAAGTCCCTTGGATTTGTGGATGGTCATTATCTTCACGGCGTCGCCGGACGATACCGCGCCCATGTCTCCGCCGCGCTCGGCAAGCTGCCTGAGCCAGCGGCAGAAGCGGTGCAGTCCGCGAAATCCGCCGGCGGAAAAGCGCTTTGCAAGCGTGAGCATCATGCGCATGTTAGCGCACCTCTGCGGCGCATCCTGCATGGCGGCGCAAAGTGCCATGAGGTCGAGCTCATCATAGACAAACATCAAAAGCTCGTCGATCGACATTTCGGGAGCGCGCGAGCGCAATTTATCGAGCGTCTTCAGAAAATTCGCGCATTTTTCGTTATCCTGCGCGGCGGCTTTGAGCGCCGTGTAAAAATCCGAATTTCGGTCGGCAAGGCGTATCTCCGTCAGCTCATCGGCGGAAAAGCCGAATGCGCCCGAGCGCAGCACCGCGATGAGCGCAACATCCTGATGCGGATTGTCGATAACCGCAAGCAGGCTCATAAGCGAGGCTATCTCCGTCGAGCCGAAGAAGCTGCCTCCCTGACCTGCCGCAACGGGTATGCCGCGCAGGATAAGCTCGCGGCGGTAGGTCTCGCCTACGGAGTTTGCCGAGCGCATGAGCAGCGCGATATCCCCGTAGCCGAGCGCGCGGCCGTTTACCGTCATGCCCGAGTGCATGAGTTCAAGGATTTTCTCGGCGACGGCGGCGGCCTCCTTTTCGGCCTTGCCGCGCAGATCGTCCTCGTCGGCACTGACATCGATGAGAACAAGCTCCGGAGAAACGCCCTCGTCCTCATACACACCTCCGCATTTGAGCTGCGCGTTCTCGTCGTAATCGACCTCACCGAGCTTTTTCGACATGCAGACTTCAAAAACGCCGTTTATGCCGTCGATCACCTCACGGCGAGAACGGAAGTTTTCCTGAAGCATTATCTTCACAGGCTCGCCCTCGCGCGCATCGGGCAAAAATGCGTATTTTTCGTATTTATCGGTGAATATCAGGGGATCGGCAAGGCGGAAGCGATAGATCGACTGCTTCACGTCGCCGACCATGAACAGGTTGTTCCCATCCCTTGAAAGTGCGCGGAATATCTCGTCCTGAACGGAGTTTACGTCCTGATACTCATCGACCATTATCTCGCAAAAGCGCGCGCCGGTTTCGCGTGCAAGGGCTGTCGGGCTTCCGTCCTCGTTCGTCAGAAGCTGGGCGGTAAGGTGCTCAAGGTCTGCAAAATCGACCTCTGCCCTGCGGCGCTTTTCGGTGCCGTAGGCTCTGTCAAAGCGCAGGGTCAGCTCGATGAGCGCGCGCATGGCCGGCGCCGAGGCGCGCATGTCGCTCAGGAGCTTTTCGCTGTCGTCCGAGAGCATTTTCGTGAATTTTTCGCAGTCTTTCTTGCAAAGAGCGCGCACCTGCTTTACATACTCGGAAAGCTCGGGGTCTGGCGAATTTAAAAGCCTGCCGAGCGTTGGGAAGCTTACGGGCAGCTCCTGCCGCGCCCTGTCCCAGCCGAGGGCGCACGCGCGAGCGAGCGAGCGCAGCGAGAGCGCGGTATCCGCACAGCTCGGGCCGTATTTTTCGGCGATGACCTTGTTTTCGGCCGCCCTTTGGCAAACATCGTCCATCCTCTGCGCCCAGTACTGCGCCGAGGCGCTGACCTCCTCGAGGATCTCCGCGCCCCAGACGGTTTTTCCTGCGTCGTCGGCGTTGGCTTCTATTGCCTCCAGCTGCTCGCCCAGCCACTTTGCAGGGCGCGCGTGGCTCTGCGTTTTGCGGTGCAGCGCAAGCACCGTTTCCGCAAGGCGATCGTCGCTCCGACCGGCCCCCACCGTGTCGGTAAGGAGCTTAAAGCCCTCGTCGGGCGCTTCGTAGCACTCATCGAGCACGCGCTGGATAACGCGCTGCTTTATCGCCTCCGTCCTGTCCTCCTCGATGACCTTGAACTCCGGCGAAAGCTGCGCCGCATGGCAGTTTTCGCGCAGGAAGCTCTGGCAGAACGAGTCGATCGTGCCGATCTGCGCCTTGGCGCACAATGCGCTCTGCCGCTTGAGCCTGCGGTTATCGGGATCTGCGGCAAGGCGCTCGGATATCTCGTCGAGTATGCGGCTGCGAAGCTCTGCGGCCGCGGCCTTGGTGAAGGTTATGACCAGGAATCTGTCGATATCCGCGTCATGCTCTATTCTGCGAAGCAGGCGCTCGGTGAGCACCCTTGTTTTTCCGCTTCCGGCCGCCGCCGAAACAAGCACGGCGCGCCCGGTTTCCTCGATCGCGCATTTCTGCGACGCTGTCGGCTCAAACCTCGCCATCTTCCCCGCCTCCTTCCAGAACGCTCCACACCTTCGTTGCAGGCAGGTGCGGAGTAGATCGCATGCTCTCGCCGTTTTCGCCGTCGGCAAAGCGGCATGCATCGAAATAATCGCAGTTTATGCAGGCATTCTCCTGCTGTCCGGCATAGTAAGGGTCGGCAGCTATGCTGCCGCGCCGAAGCTCCGACGCCATTTCGCACAGCGTTTGGTCGATATGCCGGGCGAGCGTGCCCAGGCGCTCTGCCGAAACGAGCGCGTCGCCGGCAGGGCCGTTTTTCTTGAAATCAACGGGTATATACTTCGGCGTGTCGGCATGCTCCATCGCCCGGATGACCTCCGGATCGCTGAGCACAAGGCCGCTGCGGCGCAGACCCTTGCTGCGCTTTTTCTCAAGCTCGGCGTCGCTTATATCCCCGTCCTCGCTTATCACTCCGTCGCGCGCCGGAACGTACAGCACTCCGGCCGGGACGATCTCCTCGCCGTACAAAAGCTTTCCGTTCTCGCCCAGCGAGAAAAGGTACAGAAGCATTTGCAGGTTCATGCCGTACAGCACGTCCGAGAGGTCAAATTTCTTGCGCCCTGTTTTGTAATCGACAACGCGCAGATACAGCTTGCCCTCATGCAGCCAGCCGTCCACCCTGTCGGCAATGCCGGTGAGCACGAGCTTATCCTCGCCCTCGCCAAGCTCAAGCGGCGGAAGCTGCGGCGTGTCGGCAAAGTCTAGCTCAAACGACAGCGGCTGAAAATCGCTGCGGCGCAGCTCGTCGGCAAGATCGAGCACTATCCGATGCACGCTGCCGGTCAGGCGGCGGAAAAGATATTCAAAGCGCTTGCTCTTATCGCGAAAATCGTTAAGCTCGCGCGTGATGTATTCGTCGATGTATTTATCGCACAGCCGCGTAACGGTCTCGTCGTCAACGCTCTTGTAGCCGCCCATGGAGGCGGCCTCGCGCGAGACCTGCTCCAGGATCCTGTGCATAAACGTGCCCATCTCGGGCGCTGTGAAGCCTGCCGGCTCACGCGGCTTTGCCTTGAGCGCGTACTGCATGAAGTAAGCAAAGCGGCAGGACGCAAATTTATCTATTCTCGATGCCGAAAGGCGCAGCTTTTCGCCGTAAAGCGCCCTGACCGACGCGCGCGAAAGACTGCCGCGGCTGCGGTTTGCCTGCGCTTCAAGCGAGCGCAGACGCTCCGGCTCGTGCCGGGCGAAAAACTCGGCCGCGCTTGCCGCGCACGCTCCGCCGCCGTGCAGCGACTGCGCGGCAAGCTCCAGCGCCGGAGCTGCGGCGTTAAGGCGCGCCATGTCAACGTCAAACTCGCAGATATCTATTCCGAACATGGCCTTTGCTCGGTTAACGACAAACGCCGGGCGCTGCTGCGCGCCAGAGCCGTCGGTGAGCGCATAGCAAAAGCTCAGGCTCTCCGACGGCAGCGTCAGGCAGTTGTACACTACCGAAAACGCGCGCCACAGCTCGCTGTCTCCGACGCCGCCGAGGTCGATGTCCATCTCGAGCAGTCTGCGCCGCTCGTCGGTCGAGAAAACGCCGGTGTCCGCCTCCGTGCCGGGGATGCGCTCATCCGTTGCGCCGAGGACGATCAGATGCTTGATATTACGGCGGCGCATGCGGTCCATTTCGCCGGCCGTCACGCAGTCGAGCGAGACCGGGATCGTTCCGATATCGTAGCGCGAGAGCATCAGCGAAAACAGGCGGCCGAAATACTCCGCGTCCGCCGGAGTGTCGCCGAGCACCGCCGCGCACTGCTCGAGCGCGCCGACCGTTATATCCCACAGCTGGGCGTATTCCTGCGCCGCTGCGGCCCGGCCGTCTTTCTCCAGCGCCTCGGCGCGCGCCTGAAGCTTATCGGCAAGGTGCAGATCCTCAAAAAGGCTTGCCAGAGCCTGCGCCTGCTCCGTCGCGGTCGATGCGGCAGCGGCGTTTTCGGCAAAGCGCATAAGCGGTCGGCGCGCCGTTTCGCGCAGAAGATTTATCTGCTCAAGCGTCTGCTCGGACGCCTCGTCCGGCTGCTTGCCATAGCCCTCCGGGTGCAGCCGCCAATTTTCGGCTCTTGTCCACGCCGAGCCGTGCAGCTGCCACATGAAAACGTAGTTTTCAAGCTCGTCGCACTCGTCTGTATCCAATCCGCCGAAGCCCGTGCGCAGATAGTCGAACACATCGTCGGCCTCCCAGCCGCCGAGGATGATCTCATACGCCGACTCGATAAGCATCGGCAGCGGCTTTGATAGCATGTCGGCCTTGCGCGCGGTGTATATCGGCGCACCAAAGCGCGAAAATGCCGACTCCAGCGGCAGGCGATAATCGTCAAAGCCCTTGGCGCACACGGCGATATCGCGCCAGCGGCAGCCCGTGTCGCGCACGAGCGACACCGCCTCGGCGGCAGCAAACTCGCACTCGGCGTTTGTGTCGGCTGCGCTTATTATTTTGATGCGGCCTTGCGCGTCGCCGGCCTCGACGGCGCGGTAGCTGAACATGTTTTCGCAAAATTCGCCGAGCGGCTTTGCCTTGGTGCTCTCGCCGTCGCGGCGCTCGGTCTGCGCCTTGATGCCGTTATCGGCGGCAAATTTCAAAAGCGCCGAGGCTGTTATGCGGCTGAGCGCAAAGACCTCGCTTCCGCCGTGCAGCTCGTCGCAGCCGAGGCACACGGTAAGGCGCACGCCCTTTGAAAGCAGCGCCTCGAGCACTCTGCGCTCCTGCGCGGTGAAGTCTGTAAAGCCGTCAACGAACACATGCGTGCGCTCGCTCATCGAGCACTGCCCGATCTGCTGCGCAAGCACGCTCAGCCGGTCGGACGGGTCTGCCCTTCCGTTTGCGACAACGCCGTCATACGCCTCGAGTATAAGCCCTAGGTCGTGCAGCTTGTCGCCCAGCGCGCCCTCGCAGGCTTCGGAAGCCTGCATAAGCCGCTCGCTCGTCACGCAGGCGCTTTTGAACTCGTCCACGGCGCCGAGCAGCATCGTTTGAAGCTCGGCCTTGCGCCGCGCCGCGCCGTAAACGCGCAGCCGCGAATACAGCCCGTCGGCAGCCAGTGCCATGCACAAAAGTCTGCCGCCCTTGTCGAGGTATTCGTTTGCCGCGCCGCCGCACTCGGAGCTTATCTCGCGCGCAAGTCCCGTGAACGACAGCACCTCGGCGTACAGCGACAGGCCGTCGCCGCACACGGCGCACAGTTCGCGCTCGGCCTCGTGGCTGTACTGCTCGGGAACGAGCAGGATGTATCGCTCGCCGCTGTCCGCGCCGCGCCGGATCTCGTCCATGATCGCCGCGCTTTTGCCCGTGCCTGCCGTGCCGTAGAGTATTCTGAGCATTCTTCCACCGCCTTGAAAATTTCTAACGCTTCATTATACCAAACAATCCTCCCCCTGTCTATTTTTAGTGGCGCATTGAGGCACCTACGGATACATATATCTCTGGTGGCCCGGTTCGGGATATTGGAATAAACCGTATTTGCCTCGCCGTACATTAGTGCGCTGCTGAGTTTTCGGCGCATCCTCGTAGGGAACGGATTCATCCGTTCCGTGTGTTTCATCTACTGACGCAGTTAATACAGCGCTACGCAGCAGAGGTTTTGCCATTGCCTTCCCCTTGCGGAGCTTGAGGGGAAGGTGTCGCTTGCGACGGATGAGGTGTTATTAAATCTGCGGTGCTAACCGCCACATTATAAAAAACGGGCGGCCGATGGCCGCCCCTACGACTATATATTTAGGTGCCGACAAAATCGGAACACGCGGAACGGATAAATCCGTTCCCTACGAGCAATAGATTTTGGTGTCGGCAAAGTCGGTACAGGCGGAACTGGCAAGCCCGTTCCCTACAAGCGACCGTTGGTCGCAGTGAAGAGGTAATAGCTGATAGTTAATAGCTTTTTTATTCAACCCCTCGGCAGCGAAGCTGCCTGCTCCCCTTGACAGGAGAGCCAATGGGGTGCGGTGCAAAATTCAGCACCGCACTAACGGATGGCGCGGCAACTACGGTTTCCTCCGCACCCTCGAACCGGGCATCGGAAATCACCGTATCCGTAGGTGCGTCAATTCGCCACTAAAAAGAAAAGCCGGCGACTTCGGTCGTGGGGAGAGAGAAGGCTATCGTGCCGGCTTCGGTGTCGGGCCCGGCCTTTTTGATTATAGATGTCATGATCTCGGACTTCTGCTCGGTCGCGGCAACGATGAGGACTACCTCCTTCTCCTCGGCGAGGGTGATGTTGTAAAAATGCGGATCCTTCTCGCCGGTACCCTTGCCGTGCAAAGTCGTGCCGCCGCGCGCACCGGCGGCGCGCGCCGCGTTCATGACCATATCGGTGCAGCCCTCGTTGGTGATCGCGACTATAAGCTCGTAAGCGAAGCTGAGCGCAGGCGCCTGCTTCACGTTTTTGTTGTCCTGATTAAGATATGCCAAGGCCTTTCCACCTCCAATACTTTTTACCGGCACGGCAATGACGATGCCGTGACCCGGAACGCCCAGATGCAGTCTGCGCCGCTGGTCGGCAATGAGCTGCTTTGTTTTATCGCTGTCGGCAACGGTCAAGACGACGCGCTTTTCGTTCGACTCGATGCCGAGAAGATCCATCATGCTCTGCACGGCCGTGCCGCGCCCGTGCATGACCACCGTCATCGGCAGCTTTAGCTCGGCGCATATCGCGCACAGCGTATCGAGCGCCTCGGGGTTAATTATTGATATAACGTAGTTCATATCGCTTCCTCCCACAGCTCGATGATATCGAGATCTCCGTAAACTTCTTCGTTCGCCTCGCTGCGCTTTGCGTGCTTTTCAAACAAGACGCCGACCACCTGGATCGACAGCAGCGGCATCATCGCGACTATTGCGACAACGCCGAAAGCATCGCTGAGCACATTGCCGCCGAGCGCCGTGGACGCGCCCATCATAAATTGCAGCATGAATGTCGCCGTCATTGGGCCGGAGGCAACGCCGCCGGAGTCGAAGGCGATCGCGGTGTAGATATCCGGCACGAAAAACGACAGCCCCAGTGCGATCGCGTAGCCCGGCACGAGAAACCACATGATGCTTATGCCCGTCACGACGCGCAGCATGGCTATGCCCATGGCAAGCGCAATGGCTATCGAAAGGCTGAGCTTTATCGCCCTGCCGGGTATCGCGCCGGCGCTGACCTGCTCAATCTGCTTTTCAAGAACGCCGACGGCAGGCTCTGCGGAAATGATGAACCAGCCGAGCAGCATCGACAGCGGAATGAGCAGCCACTTGGCTCCGCTTTCGGCAAGCGCCGCGCCCAGCGATGCGCCGAGGGTCGAAAAGCCGACGTTCACGCCCGTGAGGAACAGCACAAGGCCGACATAGGTGTAGACAATGCCGATGAGTATCTTTGCAAGCGGCCGCCCGTGCAGACGCAGCAGACACAGCTGGAAGATAAGGAATATCGCAACTATCGGCAGCAGCGCGACGGCCATCTCGGCCATGTAATCGGGTATCGCGGAGACGAAGGCCGAGCCTATCTCGCGCGTGTCGGCAAATGCGGCGGCGCTGACGCCTGCGGTAGCCTCGCTGTCGTTATAGAAAAAGCCGAGGATGAGCACCGATAAAATCGGTCCGATCGAGCACAGCGCGACAAGGCCGAAGCTGTCGGCCTCGGCGGAGCGGTCGCTTCGTATCATGGAAACGCCAAGCCCCATTGCGAGGATAAACGGCACCGTCATCGGCCCGGTGGTGACGCCGCCGGAGTCGAACGCGATGCTCAGATAATTGCGGTCGGTGAACGCGGCCAGCACGAAGATGAGCGCATAGCAGGCTATGAGCAGCCATCTGAGGCTTGCGCCGGTGAGGATTCGCAGCATACACACCGTCATGAAAAATCCGACGCCTACGCCGACGGTTATGAGCAGCACGCTGCTTTTTATGTGCGGAACGGTCTGCGCAAGCACCTGAAGATCCGGCTCGGCCACGGTTATCGCAAAGCCCAGCAGGAAGCTCACGCCGAGGATGAGCGGCAGATTTTTTGTTTTGGTCAGCGCCGTGCCGATCTTCGAGCCGATGGGCATCATCGCCTGCTCCGCGCCCAGCGAAAACAGTCCCATACCGGCAACTATCAGCAGTCCGCCGATGAGAAAGCACAACAGCAGGTCGGCCTGCATCGGCATCACGAAAAGGCACAGCACTATGACTATCGCGACTATCGGCAGCACCGAGACCGCCGCCTCGCGCGTTTTTTCGACTATCGCAGTGTGATTGCTCCCAAATTCAACTGATTTTCTGATAATATCACTCCTTACTTTTTTGGAGGCGTTTTAACGCTTCTGCCGATACATTTATTGCGTCGGCCCGGTATCGAAGCTGCCGGGCATCACAACAATGATCGCTTGCCGAAACCGTATGCGCTCTTGTCAATCGAAGGTATCTTCGGAAAGCGCGTCGAGCATTTTCTGCTGAAGCCGGACGTATTCGTGCGCATCCTCCTCGCCGAGCGAGCGCAGTGCCGCCGCGACGCGCTCTATGGCCTCGCGGCGCCGCCGGTTTATAAGCTCGCGCCCGGCATCGGTCAGCGAAACGTTGACCCTCCGCTCGTCGTGCTCATCGGCGCTGCGGCTGATCCAGCCCTTTTGCTCAAGGTGCTTCAAAAGCGCCGCTATGCGCGCCGACGATACTCCCATGCTGCGGCTCAGCTCCGACGGGCAGCCGGGCGCATCGTCGAGCAGCAGCAGACTCAGCGCGAAAAACTCGCCGCCGCAGGCGTCGCTTATAGCCTCGCCGGCCGGGAGATGGCTCAGCCTTGCCCTGACCGACAGCATCTGTTCCACAAGAGAAAAATAGTCCATTGTTGTCTCCTTGCAATTTAGCTAACACTATTAGCTAAATGATAGCATAAAATTCGCCTCTATGCAAGAGCATAAAGGCGAAATATACCGTTTATTCATATTCTGAACGCTTTCTTAAGGCTCAGTCATAGCCTCCGTTTGCGGGCGGCAGGGCCGTCCATTCCGGCAGCTCCGTCACGGCCTTCTTAACGGAGGTCACGGCGTTTATGAAATTTGCGGCGTCCTCATCCGAGGTCATGTGGTAGACGGCCGTCTGATCGCCGCAGATAAGAAGGCTCCTTCCGTTCAGTGTTACGGAGATCTCGTAATGCTCGAGCGGGATCATGGAAACCGCCTTTGATTTATCGTCCGCGAGCTCCTGCGAGGTCATTTCGCGGTCGATATCCGTAAGGCGATATTTGCAGACAAGCTCGTACAGCCGCTGCAAAAAGTCCGGCTCGGGGCGAAGCTCCGCCGATGCCGTCCCGTCCGAGGCAAGATCCTTTTGAATACTGCCCGTCTGTGTGTCCAGGATGTTTTTCTGCGTCTCGTCGTACCACCATGAAAAGCGCAGCGAGAAGTCGTCCGGAACTGCCGGAGTGTTTTCTGGCGCTGCGCCCCGAAATATGCCGCAGCCTGCGAGCGAAAAAGCAAGAGCAAGGCACAGAATGCTCGCGGCAAGCTTTTTTGTCATGATCTCTCAACTCCTTTTGTGTTCTTTGCCTGTATGACGCCGAGGGATGCGGAAATGTTCCCGCAGAGGGAAGAAAAGCTTCTTAGGCCATTGAAAGGCCTGCCGCCGGCATGGTATAATTATATTGGGTAGGTATACACGAAGGCGCACACAGTCCGGATACGGGATCCACGCAATATATATCGGAAGATGTGTCAGGACGTCTGTGAAAAAGCGGCAGACAGGTCAATGTTTAGTAAGGAGGTAAAGGCATGGCTTTCTGGGTATTTATGCTTATCATGGGATTGCTGATCCCTTTGACAATGGTCGGCTTCGGCAAGCTGTTTTTGACCAGAGCCCCAAAAAACATCAATATGGTTTTCGGCTATCGAACGGTGATGTCCATGAAGAACAGGGACACATGGGAGTTTGCTCATAAGATGATAGGGAAGCTGTGGCTTCGGTGCGGCCTAGCGATGCTGCCGCTGTCCGTGATCCCTTTCCTTTTCGTGATCGGCAAGGATGCGTCGGCCGTCGGAATGGTCGGAATAATCGTCATTGCGATCCAGATGCTGCCGATGCTGGGAACTCTTTTCCCCGTGGAAGCGGCTCTCAAGAAGAATTTTGATAAAAACGGTGTGCGCAGGCAAATCGGACTTTGATAAAGGAGATTCTCGTATGAATAAAAAGCTTCTTCGGTCATTGAAAGGCTTGCTGCTTTTTCATAGTGCCTGCTTGAGCGTCAGGTCACGTCGATGAGGTATTCCGTGACGATTCCGTCGCTTATCGAGATTATGAGCCACATGTTGTCCATGTACTCGACGCCCAGATGGTACACGAGCGTGGACTCCGGCGGATAGTTTTTATCGCTGAGCTTGAAGGAGGTCTGTCCGCCGCCGTCCTCCGCGCCCAGAAGCGCTATGACATCGGCCTCGCTCATGCCGATGAGCTGGTGCTTTTCGAGCATATCGTCGACGATCATGTAGCGCCCGTCCGCATTCGAAAGCCACTTTTCCTGCGAAAACGTGTGCTGATAGCGGTACACGCAGAAAGCGGCCGCTATTATCAGCAGCACGGCGATCAAAACAGAAAATGCGATAATAATACGCCTTTTGGCACGCTTGATCTCGTTTTCCATCATTCAAAGCTCCTTTCGATTTTTTAAAAACAGCTGCTTATTCAAAGAATAAACAGCTGTTTTTTGATTCTTCGATTACGCCTCGCCGCGCTCTTTGAGTGCTTCCTTGCGGGAAAGGTTTACTCTGCCGCGGTCGTCGATCTCGGTGACCTTGACCCAGGTCATGTCGCCGACATTGAGAACGTCCTCGACCTTTTCGGTGCGCTTGAACTCAAGGTCCTTGATGTGGCACATGCCGTCCTTGCCCGGGGCAAGCTCGATGAATGCGCCGATGGGGATGATGCGGACGACCTTGCCGTAGTACAGTGCGCCGACCTCAGGCTCGAAAACGATGTTTTCGATGGTCTGGCGTGCCGCGCGGCATGCCTCGATATCCTCGGATGCGATGAAGATGCTGCCGTCGTCGTCGATGTCGATCTTGCAGCCGGTGTCTGCGGTGATCTTCTGGATGACCTTGCCGCCGGAGCCGATGACCTCGCGGATCTTGTCGGGATTGATCTTCATCTGGATCATCTTCGGTGCGCTCTTTGCAAGCTCCTTGCGCGGTTCGGGCAGAGCCTTGAGCATGACCTCGTCGAGGATCTGGTAGCGGGCCTCACGGGTGATCTCGAGAGCTTCCTTGACGATCTCGTGCTTGAGGCCGTCGTTCTTGAGGTCCATCTGGATGGCGGTGATACCGGTCTTGGTACCGGCGACCTTGAAGTCCATCTCGCCGTGGAAGTCCTCAACGCCCTGGATGTCGATGAAGGTGGTGAAGTCGTCGCCGTCCTGGATAAGGCCGCAGGAGATGCCGGCAACGGGAGCCTTGATGGGAACGCCTGCGTCCATAAGAGCCAGCGTTGTGCCGCAGATGGAGCCCTGCGAGGTCGAGCCGTTGGAGGACAGGATCTCGGAGACTACGCGGATGGTGTACGGGAAGTCCTCTACTGAGGGGATGACGCTCTCGAGCGCCTTCTCGACCAGTGCGCCGTGGCCGTATTCGCGGCGGCCGGTGCTGCGGCTGGCACGAGCCTCGCCCGTGGAGTAAGAGGGCATGTTATAGTGATGCATGAAACGCTTCTCTTCCTCTTCCCAGATGGTGTCGAGCTTCTGGGACATGGACAGAGTTGCGAGGGTAGCTATCGAAAGCACCTGAGTCTGGCCGCGGGTGAACAGTGCCGAGCCGTGAACTCTGGGGATAATGCCGACCTCGCTGCCGAGGGGGCGGATCTCGTTCATTGCGCGGCCGTCAACGCGCTTGCCGGCCAGCAGCCATTTCTTGACGACCTTCTTCTGCAGCTTGTACAGGATCTCGTCCATGTACTGCATCATGTCGGGGTGCTCCTCGGAGTACTTCTCCTCCATTGCGGTGACCCACTCGTTAACGCGCGCCTCGCGTACGTTCTTGTCGTCGGTATCCATGCAGTATTCCATACCCGCAAACTCGTTCTCGACCAGCTTATTGAACAGCTCATCGTCGAATGCAGCATGCTCGTACTCAAACTTCGGCTTGCCGATCTCCGCGACCATCTTGTCGATGAGGTCAAGAACCGGCTGGAGGTGCTCATGAGCCTGAACGATGCCCTCGTACATTACGTCCTCGGGGACCTGGTCTGCCTCGGACTCGATCATGACGATCTTCTTATGGGTTGCCGCGATGGTGGTGGTCATGCGGTTGGTTTTGCGCTCTTCCTGGGTGGGGTTGAACAGGTACTTCTCGCCGTCCCAGCCGAGGACTATGCCTGCGATGGGGCCGTTGAAGGGAACGTCGGAGATGCTGACTGCTGCCGATGCGCCGATCATTGCGGTGATCTCGGGGCTGCAATCGCGGTCAACGGACAGGACCTCGCATGCGATAACGACGTCGTTGCGCAGGTCGGTCGGGAACAGGGGACGCATGGGGCGGTCGATCAGGCGTGATGCCAGGACTGCCGGCAGGCTGGGCTTACCCTCGCGGCGCATGAAGCTGCCGGGGATGCGGCCGACTGCGTACAGCTTTTCGTTGAAATCGACCGACAGAGGGAAGTAATCAATGCCGTCCTTGGGACGTGCCGATGCGGTGCAGGTAACGAGAACGGTGGTCTCGCCGTAAGTCACGAGGACCGCTGCATTGCACAGCTCCGCCATCTTGCCGACTTCCATCTTCAGAGGACGGCCTTCGTACTCGATCTCAAACTTTCTGTAATCGGGAAACTCTTTGTGCGTGATTATCATTTGTTTTGCTCCTTTTCATTTTTCTATTTTCAAAAACCGCCGGAGCATAGCACTTGAAAACGGGTTTCGTCCCGAAACCAATTTTCAAATACTAAGCTCCTTTTCAGAGGCGATTTGAGATTTTTTTAGTGGCGCATTGACGCAGCTGCGGATACACATATTGCGTGAACCCGGTATCGAGGCTACGGAGAAAACCATAACGTTTCGCTGCCCATTAGTGCGGTGTTGAGTTTTTGCGCCGCACCCCATTGGCTCACCTGTCAAGGGGAACTGTCAGCTTTGCTGACTGAGGGGTTTTAGTGGCGATTTGACGCAGCTACGGATACGCATATTGCGGTTGCCCGGTATCGAAACAATGGAGAAAACCATAAAGTTTCGCTGCCCATTAGTGCGGTGTTGAGTTTTTGCGCCGCACCCTTGTAGGGAACGGATTTATCCGTTCCGCATGTGCCGGTCTGGTCGGCACTCACCGGTCGTGCTGACGCAATAGCCGTATCGGTATCAGCGTAAAGGCGCTATTAAAATCCGTGCCGCAGGCACACCGCAATTATTCATCATTCATTATTAACTATTCATTTTTCAATGTGCCAAAACTTCTTTTGACACATTGAAAAAAGCAGGGGACATATTCACTTGTCCCCTGCTTAAAACCTTCATACCCTTCGGAAATGCCGGACTTACTTGCGGATGCCCAGCTTTGCAATGATTGCGCGGTAACGCTCGATATCCTTCTTTGCGAGGTAGTCGAGCAGACGGCGGCGCTTACCGACCATCTTGTACATGCCCAGACGGCTGTGGTCGTCGTTGGGATGGACCTTCAGGTGAGCGGTCAGCTCGCGGATGCGCTGAGTGAGAATAGCGATCTGGACCTCGGGAGAACCGGTGTCGTTCTCGTGGGTCTTGTTTGCCTCTATAACGGCGGTCTTGGTCTCTTTGGTGATCATAATGATACCCCTTTCATGATTTTATATACCCAATGGCTAAGTAAAGGGAGGAAAGGTCTCCCGATCACTGAGCACACGGGCTTAGCCTTGTAATATTACCACTTACGGCGGCGTTTGTAAAGAGCTTTTTTCAGTTTGAGAGAAAGCCGTCGCCGCCGGGATTCAGCTCTGCGGTCTTGAAGTACAGGCTCTTCAGGGTGTCCACGCTCGCGCCCTCCGTCATGCCGACAGACCAGCTGCTGCCGTTAAGATACCAGTAAACGATGCCGGCGCCCTTTCCGTCGAGCTTGAATAAAGGGTTTCCCTGCAAAAGCTCCAGGGTCATTGTCGGATCCTCGGTCCACTCATAGTTCATACCGGAGATGTCCTTCTGTTCATCCGTTTTCTGTGCACGGATGGTGAATGTGCCGTAATCTGCCTGATACAGCGTCTCGTCTCCGTCAATCGTTGTGTACACGGGTGTTTTGCCGTCGATCTCGGGCATGACGATACCGGCGGCCTTAAATTCCTCGGCACTCGATTCATGCACGGGGTTTGCTATCCGGCTGTTATCGTTTTCATTGGTCTTCTTGGCTTTATCGTTTGTCTGGCTGCCGCAGGCGCACAGCGCAAGCACCATGGCAAGGCACAGCGCCGCGCAGACCGTTTTCTTAAAAGCTTTCATACGATAAACGCTCCTTTATTATGCTGATATGATGATCGATCAATGCTTCTATGACGAAGCCGCGCGAAAAAATGTTCCGCAAATATTTGATATTATCCGCGCCTTGTGATACCATTATTTCATTCTAACAGAGGAGAGCGAAAATGGACAGCAATTTTTTTGCGCTGATCTCGCGCATGCGCTACATCGAGCGCTGGAGCCTGATGCGCAATTCGATACATGAAAACATTCAGGAGCACAGCCATATGGTTGCGGTGATCGCGCACGCGCTGGGAGTTATTCGCCGCGACGTTTACGGCATCAACTGCGACCCCGAGGCCTGTGCCGCCGTTGCGCTGTATCACGACGCAAGCGAGATACTCACCGGCGATCTGCCTACGCCGATAAAATACCACGATGACGAGATCATGAGCGCTTACCGCCGCGTAGAGACCATTGCGTCGAAAAAACTGCTGGGCATGCTGCCCGAGGAGCTTCAGCCGGCCTTCGAGCCGATATTGACGGGGCAGACTCAGCGCGAGCTGCACCCGATAGTAAAGGCTGCCGACAAGCTGAGCGCCTACATCAAATGCATCGAAGAGCGCAAGGCCGGCAATAACGAATTTCTAAACGCCGAAAAGCAGACGCTTGAGGCGATACATGCTTACAACATGCCGGAGGCAGAATACTTCATCGAGCATTTCATTCCTGCATTTGAAAAAACTCTTGACGAATTGGGGACGATAGAATAATGGAAAATTCAAAGCTTCAGAGAATAAACGAGCTTGCGCGCATAAAAAAAGAGCGCGAGCTGACCGCCGAAGAAACGGCCGAGCGCGACGCGCTGCGTAAGGAATACCTCGACGAGTGGCGCAAGGGCGCGATCGAGGTGCTTGAGAACACACATATCCAGACGCCCGACGGCAAAAAGCACAAGCTTCAAAGGAAGGATAATAAATGACTGCCTTTTTCGTTTGCTTAAACGCGGTCGTTCCGATATTTCTCATCATGGCGCTCGGATGCCTTGCAAGGCATCTGGGCGCTATTAAGCGCGAGGACGTTCCCAAGCTCAACAGGCTTTTGTTTCGCTATTTCATGCCGGTGATGCTGTTTTACAACATCTACACCTCGGATCTTTCCGGCGCCGTGCAGCCGAAACTGCTCATATTCGCGGCCGCAGGCGTCCTTGCCGAGTATGCGCTCGCCTTCTGTTACGTCATGCTTACCGAAAAGGGCACCTCCAAGCGCGGCGTCAAGATCCAGGGCATTTACCGCTCGAATTTTGTCATAATCGGTCTGCCGCTTGCGACGGCTCTCGTTCCGGGCGCGGACGCAGGCTCTGTCGTTGTGCTCATCTCCGTCGTCGTTCCGATATTCAACGCCATCGCAGTGATAACGCTTGAGCTGTTCAGCGGCAAAAGGCCAAACGCCCTCGGCATCATCATAGACGTTTTCAAAAATCCGCTCATCCTCGGCACGGTCGTGGGCATTTCGTTCCAGCTGCTCGGCATACATCTGCCCGAGGCGCTGCTTTCGACCATAAAGCAGATAAGCGCCGCCACCAACCCCATGATGCTGTTCATGCTCGGCGCATTCTTCCAGTGGGGCGGCATACATAAATACATTAAGGATCTCGTTGAAGTCTGCCTCGGCAGGCTTGTCATCATGCCCGGCATTTTCCTCACTGCGGCATATTTCCTCGGCATCCGCGGCATCGCCTTTGCCGGTATGATCGCCATTTTCGGCTCGGCGACCGCCATCGCGTCCTTCACCATGGTCCAGCAGATGGGCGGCGACGATGAGCTTGCCGGAGATATTGTCGTTTCCACCAGCGCCCTGTGCTGCTTCACCATGTTCGCCTGGTCATTTATCTTCAAATCCCTCGGAGTTTTTTAGTGGCGCTTTGGGGCACCTACCGATACGCACATTGCGGTTGCCCGGTTCGAGACAATGGTGGAAACCGCGACTGCCACGCAACCCGGCAGTGCGGCGGAGAGCTTGGGATCCCGGTATCGAAAGTGCAGAGGAAACCATAAAACTCTCGCACTACGTTAGTGCGTTGCTGAGTTTTGCACCGCGCCCTCATTGGCTCACCTGTCAAGGGGGCAATGGGGGTTGAATTTAAACACCAAACCTATTAACTGTCAGCTATTAGCTCTCCGCTGCGGCCGCAGCCGCTTGTCCCGGTTTCGTCGGCACCCACCGGTCGGGCTGACGCAATAAATGCGCCTCTAAAAAAACTGCACCGCACTGTTGTAGTGCGATGCAGTTATTGCTTTTTTGTTGTTCCGAACTAGGCAAGAAACGCTGTGTCGCACTTGTGTTACGCGAAACGTTACGGTTTCCACCGCAACCTCGACACCGGGCACCGGCAATCACCGTATCCGTAGCTGCGTCAATTCGCCTCTAAAAAATCAGTCTTCGGGGATGTGGATCTCACGGATGAGGAAATCCTTGCCCGAGAGGATGGTTTTTTCAAAGCTGCCGCAGTTCGGGCAATAGCCCTCGTGCTCAATGACATTGAACAGCTCGTTGCACTCGTCGCACTCGGCCATGCCGGGGATGATGTTGATGATAAGCTTAGTGTCTTTAAGGAAGGTATCCTCAACGACGACGGGGTAGATATCCTCAACGTATTTGGGAATGACCAGCGACAGCTCGCCGATGTCAAGGACGATCTCCGTGACCTCGGCGATGTTGTTGGCTTGGGCAAAGTCCGTGACGGTCTTGACCATCGAGCGGACGACGCCTATCTCATGCATGACGCAGCTCCTTTACTTTCTTGCGATCTTCTTGGTGACGAGCTTTGCGGCTGCTGCCGGAGCGTTTCCGGCCGCGCCGAGCAGCGCCTTGAAGTACGGTGCGCCGACATAGTCGGTGACCTTCTCGAGGTGGATAGCGTCGAACTTGCACTTGGTGGTGCAGATACCGCAGCCCACGCAGAGGCTCTCGTCAACGACCGCAGCGCCGCAGCCGAGGCAGCGTGAGGTCTCGATCTTCATCTGCTCCTCGGTGAGGGTACCGCGCAGATCCTTGAAGGTCTTCTTAGCTTCCTTGGCCGAGCCGTCGGCGGCCTTCTGTCTGGGAGCGGTGTCGAAGCCTGCTACGGAGATGCCTGCCGTTGCGGTGTTCATTGCCTTATAATCGCGTCTGTCGCGGCCGATGACCTGCGACTGGCCGGGATGCACATAGCGGTGGATGGAGATCGCGCCCTCCTTGCCTGCCGCGATAGCGTCGATGGCAAACTTCGGGCCGGTGACAACGTCGCCGCCTGCGAAAACGTCGGCAACGCTGGTCTGGTAGCTGGGCATGGAGACGTTGACGGTGCCCTTTGCGCCGGTGGCAAAATCCATGCCGTTAAGGTCGATCTTCTGGCCGATGGCGGAGATAACGGCGGAAACGGGCAGAGTCTCAAACTTGCCGGTGCCTACGGGCTTGCCGGCTTTAAGCTCCATGACCTCGACCTTGAGCGTCTCGGCCTTGCCCTCGCCGGTGATCTCGACGGGAGAAGCGAGGAACATGAACTTCACGCCCTCTGCGATCGCCTCTTCAACCTCGTCGTCTGCTGCCGGCATCGCGTCGCGGTCGCGGCGGTAGACTATCGTGGTCTTTGCGCCGAGGCGGACTGCCGCGCGCGCAACGTCGATGGCGACATTGCCGCCGCCGATAACGGCAACGTTCTTGCCGATATCGGGCTTCTCGCCGAGGTTTACCTCGCGCAGGAAGTCGATGCCGGTCATAACGCCGGGCAGCTCGTCGCCGGGGCAGCCGACCTTTGCGCCCTTGGACGCGCCGACTGCGAGGTAGAATGCCTTGAAGCCCTGCTCACGCAGCTTATCAAGGGTGATGTCCTTGCCGACCTCAACGCCGGTCTTGAACTTTACGCCCAGATCCTTGAGAACCTTGATCTCGGCATTGATAACGTCCTTTTCGAGGCGGAAGGATGGGATGCCCATGGTGAGCATGCCGCCGAGCGCCTTTTCCTTTTCGTAAACGGTCACGGGGTAGCCCTTGACTGCGAGATAGTATGCGCAGCTCAGGCCGGCAGGGCCTGCACCGATGACGGCGATCTTCTCCTCATAGGGCTTGCCGATCTGATTGACCATCTTGGGAACGAAGCGGTGCTTGGACTCAAGATCCTTCTCGGCGATGAACTTTTTGATATCGTCGATAGCAATGGGCGAGTCGATGTCGCCGCGCGTGCATGCGTCCTCGCATGCCTTGTTGCAGATGCGGCCGCAGACTGCCGGGAACGGGTTTTCTTTCTTTATAAGCTCAAGCGCCTCGGTGTATCTTCCCTGAGCGGCGAGCTTAATATAGCCCTGAACGGGAACGTGCGCCGGGCACTGTGCCTTGCAGGGCGCCGTGCCGGACTCCATGACGTCGGTGCGGGTTGTGCGGTAATCGACGTTGTAGCTCTTCTTATCCCAGGGCACTTCCTTATCCGACTGATATGCGTCGGAGACATGCGGATCGGTGGTGCACAGCTTCTGGCCGAGCTTTACGGCGTTGGTCTGGCAGTTTTCAACGCACTGGCCGCAGGCGACGCACTTGTCCTTATCAACCTTGGCGATGAAGTTCGAGCTTACGCCGTCGGGAGAGCGGAACAGCTCTGCGATGCGCAGCGCATAGCAGGAGCAGCCGCAGCAGTTACATATGGCGTTTATGCCGTCAAAGCCGAGCGCCTGGTTGACCTCGTGAACAAGGCCGTTATCCTCGGCGCGCTTGAGCACCTCATAAGCCTCCTCCTTGCTGATCAGGCGGTGCTCGCCGTGCTTGGAGAAGTTGATGGCATTGTCGTCAAGGTACATGCACATATCCTCTTCAAGATGGCCGCAGCCCTCTCCGATCAGGCGGCGTGAACGGCGGCAGGAGCACGGGCCGACGGAAATCGCCTTTGCCTTCTCTATGATGGTTGCCAGCTCATCGTAGGATGCCGTGCGAGTGTTGCTTTCGATCGCGCTCATAACGGGCATAACGCGCATGAAGTTAACGCCGTTGCCGAGAACCGGGGCAAGCATACCGACGCGGATGCGTGTGTATTCCTCGAAGCATGCTCCCAGATCGGGATACTTATCGCACTGTGCGCGATTGGAGAGGATGCCCTCCATGATGCCGGGCACCCAGATGGGGTAGTAGTAGCAGGGCAGCTCGCCGCGATAGCGCACGCGGATAACGCCCGCATTTACGAGCTTGTCGCACTGCTCCTGAACAAATTCAACGCTCTTTTTGCATTTTTTTGCAAGCTCTGCCGCAGAAAATTCCTTCTCAAGACGCATACGCATCATGACAGAGCACATATCGTCATCGACGATGGGCTCGAGGATCCTGTATTCCGGATCCTTGTAGGTGATGCCGGTGTAGGTCATGCTTTCCAGGCTTATCTTTGAAGCCAGCGCCAGAATGTTAGGTCTGTTTGCCATAGTTTTTCCCCCTGTTTATTGTTGTTATATTTATAAATGTATCTTCTCGCATATTACCCAAAATGCATTGTACCACATAGGTATACACATTGTCAATTATTTGGCTTACCGTTTGGCACGTTAATTAACAACTGCGCACATTTATGTTCGAAAAGCCTGTTAAAAAAGCTGCAAGCCCTTGAAACTGCACATTTTTTTGACCAGAACAATTTTTTACCACGCACTTCCCGTATTCATGCAAAAAGGCTCGAAAAAATAGTGATTTGATTTAGATGGGTTAATTTTTTTAAAAAATTGAAAGTTTTTAATTCGTTTTAGTAAAATTGACGAAAATGGCCTATTTGTTTGAGTTTTGACAGTCGATTTTCATTGAAAATATCGGTTGAAATATTGACGCATTGTAAACTTGCCTGTAAAATATGCATGCATTTTGAAAAAGCCATAAATAAAGCGTAAGACAATTCCGCAGGAGGAGCACTCGTCGGAATGCAGCGGACGAAGAAGCCGTCCGCCTGTCTGCCGCGGCAAGATTTTTTCTCTCCAGTGAAGCCCTGTTGCCCAAGGAATTGTTTTATCGAAGCGTTCCTTCGGAGCGACGGGGACTTTGTTTTGGTTTTAACAAGATGCAGGAAAAGAACATTAACCCCAGAGTTTTGCCGGGCGGTTGAGGAGCTGCTCCGCAAAACGGGCAATGTTAAAGAGATACTATTAAAGGAGAGTCATTATGAACAACAAAGCAGCCAAGGGCACATGGGCGGCAGCGTTTACGGTCGCCTCGGTGTGGTTCGGCACCCATGTAGGCGGCGGTTTCGCCTCCGGTAACCAGGTAGTAAGTTATTTTGCACAGTACGGCATGTGGGCCGCGGTTCTTCCCCTTGTCGCAATGGGCATACTCGCACTGGTGATGTACACCGTTATGAAGTTTGCAAAGCTCAACGGCTTCACCAATTATAAGGACACCTTCTCGGCTCTGTATCCGAAGCCCTGGATGGAAGTCTTCTTTGAGATCTTCTACATCGTAATTCTTCTGGCGGCAGTTGCGGCAGCAGTCGCGGGCGCAGGCGAAGTTCTTGCAAACTTCTTCGGCGTTGACTATTCCGTCACTGCAAACAAGCTCATCTTCAACCTCATCATCGTTGCAGTGCTCATCATCCTGAGCATCTTCGGCGTAAAGCTTGTTATCGCAGCTTCCACCGTTCTTTCCATCGCAATTCTTATCTCCACCGCAGTCGTCGTTATCGCCGGCTTCGCAGCAGACTTCGACGCAATCAGCGCAAACCTGCTTGCTCAGAACAGTATCACGGCAGCACCGTATGTTGACAATGCCGGCGAAGCGATCTGGCGCGGCGTTCTCGTTTACGCAGCATTCCAGTGCGTATCCATCCCCGCAATGATCGCAGCAGGCGAAGGCCTGACCCTCAAGGGCGTAAAGCGCGCAAACATCCTCGGCTGGCTCATGAACGGCCTTGCTCTTGCGGCATCCACCGCAATGCTCTCTCGCTGGTATCCGCTTCTCAAGGCTCTTCAGGACGGCGGTGTTGCAGGCTTTACCACCGCAGCAAACGGCATCCCCAACCAGACCGTTCTGACCCTCGTCGGCATCAAGTGGCTGATGGTGATCTTCAGCATTCTGCTGTTCAGCGCTTTCGTTTCCACCAGCGTCACCCTCGTATTCACCATGATCCAGCGCTTCCAGGGCGCCTGCTGCCCCAAGACCATCAAGAGCGAAAAGGCTCGCAGTGTTATCGTCGGCGTTATCGTCATCGCTATCTGCTTTGCGATCTCCCTGCTCGGCCTCGGCAACATCATCAAGTACGCTTACGGCTACGACGGCTACTACGCAATCCTCGTTATCTTCCTGCCCGTCCTGATCTGGGGTCTTCCCAAGGTCAAGAAGCTTTCCGCAGAGAAGAAGGCTGAGATCGAGTAATTAATCAGAATAATTCAAACACCACCGGATGACCGGTGGTGTTTGACCAAGGAACAGTGTCAGAAAATGAGAATAGCTATGATCGGCTCCGGCGCTGCCGGCAGCGTTTTTGCTTCATATCTTAATAAAGGCGGCGCAGAGCTTTGGCTCGTTGACCGCTACAAGGCGCACATGGACAAGGTCGCGCAGAGCGGAATGACCTTCGTCACCCCCTCGGGCGAGGAGCTCCTCACCGGCTTCCGCACCGCCTATTCCGCCGAGAATATCGGCGTTATGGACATGGTCATACTTATGGTAAAGGCCACGCAAACCGACGGCATCATGCCCTCCGTTATGCCCTGCATCGGCAGCGAAACGGTCGTCGTTTCCCTGCAAAACGGCATCGGCAACGACGATGTTCTCAAAAAATATGTCCCTGCGGACAGGATCCTCTATGGCTTCGGCACGATAGGAACAGAGCTTCCCGAGCCGGGCAAATGCGTTTCAAAGCCCGAAAGCGGCGTTATAATGCGCTTCGGAGCCTCGGAAAACGATCCCTTTTCCGAAAGGGCCGGCAAGGCGCTTGAAAAGTGCTTCTGCGACGGCGGCTGCCTTGCAAGCTTTGAAAAGGATATCCGCCCCTTCGTTTGGAAAAAGGCGATATCCAACAGCGGCTACAACACCCTTTCGGCTCTCACGCGCCTGAAGGTCGGACCCATGCTCGACTGTGAAAGCGGCAGAGAGCTTATAAAAAGCGTGTGGGCAGAGGGCTGCGCGGTAGCCAAGGCACTTACGGGCGTCGATCTTTGGGAGGAGATGCTCGAGGAGCTTGAAAGACTCAGAGAGGGCTTTGCAAAATACTATCCCTCCATGGCACAGGATGTTCTCATCCACCAGCGTCAGACCGAGGTCGAGCTGCTAAACGGCGCCATCGTGCGCTACGGCCGCGAGCTCGGAATCCCCACCCCCGTCAACGGGGCACTGACGCTTATGATCCAGACAATACAGCAAAACTACGATAAGCAGTATTGCAAACAATAAAATTTATAATCAATTTTTATAAGGAGACGAATAAAAATGAAAATTGCAATGTATGGTTCCGGCGCAGCAGGCAGCGTTTTTGCTTCTTACCTCAAAAAGGGCGGCGCAGACATGATCCTCATCGACCGTTATGAGGCTCACATGAAGAAGGTCGCCGAGGACGGCATGCACTTCACCATCCATCAGGAAGAAAACGGTGCTTACACCGATTATAATTATCAGCTCAAGGGCTTCCGCACCTACACCAGCTCTGCCGCTGCGGAAGAGGCCGAGGGCAAGGTCGATGTCATCATCTATATGACCAAGGCAACTCAGCTCGAGCAGGCAATTCAGGACTCTCTGCCCGTCGTGGGCGACACCACCGTCGCCGTTTCCCTCATAAACGGCCTCGGCAACGATGACAACCTCTTCAAGGTCTTCCCGAAAGAGCGCTGCATCATCGGCTCCGGCGTTCTCGGCACCGCACTGCCCGAACCCGGTCACTGCGTTTCCACTCCTGCCGGCGGCGTTCAGATGAACTTCGGCGGCGCTGTAAGAAGCGAGCTCAACGACGCAGCTTGCGCAGAGATGCTCAAGTGCTACCGCGAAGGCGGCTGCGACGCTTACTGGCGCGACGGCGAGCCGGGTACCGACAACAACATCTACAAATTCATCTGGAAAAAGGTCTGCGTCAACGCAACCGTCAACACCGTCTGCGCGGTTCTGCGTCTGAAGATCGGTGAGGTCGAGGCTGATCCTTGGGGTCAGCAGCTGTTCCACGGCGTAATCCGTGAGACCTGCGCCGTTGCAACCGCAAAGGGTGTTCCCATGAACGCCGACGATTTCATCGCACACGACCATGCCGACATCGTCACCAACATCGGCGACTACTATCCCTCCATGTGCCAGGACGCACTGTTCCATCAGCGTCAGACCGAGATCGACGTCCTCAACGGCAAGATCGCAGAGTACGGCAAAGAGCTGGGCATCCCCACTCCGACCTGCGACATCCTCACCAAGGTCGTCCACTGCATCCAGGACAACTACGCAAACCAGTACTTCCAGGATAAAGACGGCAACGCATTCCACATCGGCAAGTAATTTTAAAAATATAAAAGCAGCAGCCGACAGGCTGCTGCTTTTGTCGTTTCGTTGCCGCGTGGGTTTATTCTGCCGACTCGAACTTCTTTATGAGCCGGTCGAACAGCTCGGCATTGTTTTCGATCGCGATCTCCGGCTCGCGCTTTGTCGTGTGCGCAAACACCGGCTCGTTCATTTTCCTTGAATACACCGCCTTCTGGATGCGCACGGCGTCCATGCCGCACTTTGCAAAGTGCACCGCAGCGGATGCGAAGTGAGCCGCGCAGGGGCAGATCTTGTCCGCAACCGGCTCGAGCGTCTCGACTATGCGGATGGACATATAGAATATCTCGTCGATGATGCAGCAGGCGGTGCGGTAAGCAGCCTCAAGCTCGGTATCATCGGCATTTTCCTTCTTCAGCAGCTTCTCAAGCGGCTTTTTGGCCTTGTTCTCTTCGTCGATCAGGTGCAGGAAATAAACGCGCAGCTTTTCCATGTCCTGCTCTGCGTGTAGCATATCGGCATCCTCGGACGCTGTCATCCGCAGGGCGCGCAGCGCCATGGATGCAGCGCACATCGACGACGTTGCAGCCGCCGAGCCGAGGCCGAAAACGCTTTTGGGATCTGCGATCATCCCCGAGTACGATTTAAGGGTCTTGTCCGAATAGCTCTCGACCATAAGGTCTTCGATGTTGATCTTTTCTGCCATAATATATCTTCCTTTCGTTTGACAATTGAAAATTCAGGTCATATAATTTCTCTTGATAAATATACAACAAATATTGTTTATTTACAAGTGATTCTACTACAGGAGCGCACACAGATGAAAATTTTGCTCTGCGGAGATATAAACTCCGGCAAGTCAACGCTTATACAAAAGCTCGTTTCCGATATCGGCAAGGCCCCGCGCGGCTATATCACCGTGCGCATGCCCGAGGATGAAACAGGCATTTCGCACGTCTATCTTTACGATATTTCATCACCGCCCGGGCGCATCGAGGATGCGCAGGTGATAATGGAGATATGCGGCGATAAATTCGACCGCAGGCCGGAATACATGAGCAGCATCGCAGCGCCCATTCTTGAGGGCATCCCCGAGGGCAGCCTCGTTGTTTTGGACGAGCTGGGCACGCTTGAGGAGCATGAGGAGCGCTTCAAAAATGCGGTAATGCGCATACTGTCCGGGCCCTATGACGTTCTGGCCTCGGTCAAGGCGCAGAACACCGATTTTCTGCGCGATATCCGGCGGCATCCCGACTGCGAGCTTTACATTATAACGCCCGAAAACCGGAACGCATTGTATGCCCAGCTAAGGCGTGAATACAACATATAGTGCCGTGATTTTGTTCCCTAAAAATTGCACAAAAATCGCGTCGATTTTATGTATGAAAATTTTATTAGTTTTTCGCAGAATTATGTTGACTTAACGGACACAGGTTGATATCCTGAAAACACAGCGAATGAAATCAGGAGGCAGTCATGAAGAGAATTACAGCACTGCTGCTGGCTGTGCTTTGCATGCTTTCGGTCTGCGCATGCAATAACGGCAGCAAAGCGGCGGACGTTTCGGCAAAAGACCTCATCGCGGCAACGATGAATTCCGCAAAGCCCGAGAGCGCCGATACGCTCTGCGGCTCTGACGATCAGAGCTTTAAAAACAGATTTTATTATTATTATTACGGCATCGAGACGGACGCTGTGCGCGACTATGCCATAGCATACTCCTCCGCCGCGAAGTCGGACGAGATAAGCGTTCTTGTTGCGGCCAAGGGCACGGATATGAAAACTCTGACCGACGCGCTGGAGGGCAGACGCGAGATGCAGCGCCAGACCTTCGAGCTGTACAGTCCCGAGAGCGTTGAGATGCTCAAAAACGCAGTCATCTTCACTCAGGGCAGCTATGCGGTCATGATAGTTGCAAAGGATCCTACGTCGATCGAGAGCCGGATGAAGGAGCTTCTTTCCGACGCGGGCGAGGTCGAAAAAGAGGCGAAGGCATACTATGATACCGCCGTCACCCCCACCGTGACAAGTAAGCCGGAGAAAGCATACGACTACTCCCTGCCCGTCCCGGCGACCGAGGCCAAGGATAACTCGTGGTTCAAGGACGCCGCGTTCGTCGGCGATTCGCGCATGGAAGGCATCATGAACTATGCCGATTTTGAGCATTCCTCTAACTTCTCGCACGTCGGCCTGAACGTTGCGGACGTTTTCACCAAGCCTTATATCAAAACCGAGTCCGGCACCGTTACCGTTGCCGACGCGCTGCGCAATGATCTGAAATACGGCAAGGTCTATGTCATGCTCGGCATAAACGAGCTGGGCTGGTACAATCTCGATAAATTCATCGAATACTACGGCAACATTGTCGATCTCCTGCGCGAAACTCACCCCGAGGCACAGATCTACATCATAAGCATCCTGCCCGTCGGCGCAAAGGCGACCGCGAGCCAGGAAATGCTCAATAACGACCGCGTTCAGATGTTCAACGAGCGCATTCAGGGCATGTGCAGCGAAAAGCAGGTCTATTTCGTCAACGGCTTCGAGGCGCTTGCCGTAAACGGTTCGCTCCCCGACGACGCCTCTCCCGACGGTGTGCATATGCAGCCAAGCTACTGCCACAAGCTCACCGATTACCTGCTGACCCACACCGTGAGTGCATAAAAACAGAAAAAGCCGAGAGTGCAGACACAGTTTGCACTCTCTTTTTTAGAGGCGCATTGGGTCACCTACGGATACATATATCTCTGGTGTCCCTGTATCGAAACTACCGACAAAACCGTATTTGCCGCGCGCTACGTTAGTGCGGATTTGAGTTTTTTTGCCGCACCCCGTAGGGGCGAGCATTGCTCGCCCGTTTGCTATGGTTTTGCCTGTACCAAAATCCATAATCGTAGGGAACGGATTCATCCGTTCCGTTTGCTGTGGTTTCGTCGGCAGCTCCCGGTCGGGCTGACGCGAAAACCGTATCGGTATCAGTGCTGACGCGCCTCTGAAAAACCGCTTGCGGCAGATGAGGTGTAAATATATCCGCGCCGTAGGCGCTACTTTGTTACAATATGTATCGGCTTTGCCAGCACCGAAAGCTATAGCCGTAGGGAACGGATTTATCCGTTCCGTTGTGATGGTTTCGGCGGAAACTCCCGGTCGGGCTGACGCAACAAACGTATCGGTAAAATTTTAATGCGCCTCTAAAAATGCGCCTCTAAAAAAGCGCCACTGAAAAAATGTGTTTGCCTGACGGCAAAGATTAAAATAACACCTCATCCGTCACCAAGGTGACACCTTCCCCTCAAGCTACGCAGGGGAAGGCAAAGGGCAAAACCTCTGCTGTGTATCGCTGCATTAACTGCGCAGGTAGATGCAACATAGTGAAACGGTTTTGCCTGCACCCAACGGTCGCTTATTGCGCCGCCGCGACGTGCGGTGGTATAATATCAAAAAAACAACTGGAGTGAACGCCATGACCGAATATACGATAAATTCAACCGGCGCCGTCGTTCCGGCAAAGGACGGCGCGCAATCGATACTTATAACGATGACCGCCGATGAGTTCCGCGAGAACAGATCCGATTTTCCGTTTCACCGCGAGATGCTGCACAGCCTCGGCTCTATACGCTATTGCAAGGCCGAGCTTTACAAGAACTGCATCATCGGAACGATGCGCGTTCCGCGCAAGGAGGCGCAGCGCGCGCCGGAGCTGTGCTTCGGCTTCTGCCTGACGGATAAAGCTCTGCATATCATTGAGGACACAGGCGAGTACAAAACGCTCATCGCGCGGCTTGTCAAGCACTCGTCGGGCGCAGCGCGCCCCTCGCAGCTTCTGCTGCGCATGCTGGAGCTTTTGACGGAAAACGACGTGCCGTACATGATGCACATCGAAACGGAGCTTGAGCGCATGGAGGATGAGCTTGGCCAAAAGCCGGGCGACGATTTCTTCCGCCGCCTGACGCGGCATCGGCAGAAGCTCTCCGAGCTCGGCGCATACTACGGTCAGCTTTCGGATATTGGCGAGCGGCTGTCGGATGAGGTCTGCGCACCCGTTTCCGGAGACTGTGCCGCGTGGGAAAAGTTTGCGCGCCGAGCCGAGCGGCTCCAGGATCACGCCGAACTCGTGGCCGAGAGCGCGCTTCAGCTGCGCGAGCTTTACCAGTCCGAGCAGGACTCGCGCCAGAACCGCATCATGGGTCTGCTCACCGTCGTCACAACGCTGTTTCTTCCGCTTACCCTTCTCACCGGCTGGTACGGAATGAACTTCCGCAACATGCCCGAGCTTAGCTGGCGCTGCGGCTACGCCGTCGTTGCCGTCGTCGCCCTCGTAATCGTCGTGATCGAGATCATCTGGCTCCGCAAAAACTTCAAAAAGTTTTAGAGGCGCATTGACGCCACTAAAAAGCCTTGACCGGGATGGTGCAGGGGTGTAAAATGTGGATATAGAAATGTTCACCGGAGGTGTTATAATGAAAAAACAGGTAAACGCCGCAAAGCTTGCCGCATTTGCCGGAGCTGCCGCTGTCGGCGGATTTATATACCTCGTTGCTCCCGGCAAGATCCGCAAGAAGCAGAGATCGCCTTTCCAAAACCGTAATTTTGCCCACCGTGGGCTGCATAAACGTGATAAATCCGTGCCGGAGAACTCGCTGGCCGCGTTCGAGCGCGCTGCGTCCTACGGCTACGGAATCGAGCTCGACGTTCAGCTGTCGAAGGACGGACAGGTCGTCGTGTTCCATGACGATACGCTCAACCGCGTCTGCGGAGTTGATGCGCGCGTCGATTCCAAGACCCTTGCCGAGCTGCAGCAGCTGAGCCTTTGCGGCACCGACGAGACGATACCTCTGTTTTCCGACGTTCTTAAAACGGTCAGAGGCCGCGGGGCTATCATCGTTGAGCTGAAAAACGGCAAGCGCAACAAGGAGCTTTGCGAAAAAACCTATGCACTTCTTCGCCGCTACACCGGCGACTACTGCATCGAAAGCTTCAATCCGTTTATCGTGCGTTGGTTCAAGATCAATGCGCCGGAGGTCGTGCGCGGCCAGCTGGCAAATCCGCCGAAGGACTATAACGGAGAGGTAAAACCCGTGACCGGCTTTATACTCGGAAACGTCTTGCTCAACTTCCTCGCGCGGCCGCAGTTTATCGCATATAAGATCGCGCCCAAGCCGTTCCCGGTGAAGCTGTGTGAAGCTCTCGGTGCGATGAAGGTCTGCTGGACCAGCCACGAATGGGCCAACGAAAAAGGCAACGACACCGTCATTTTCGAGTTCTATAAGCCCAAACTCAAATTCAACAAACGCTGATGCCTATTGAAAAAAGCACCCTCCGAGGGTGCTTTTTTTCATGTTCAAAATCTCATCATCAATTCACGGTCGATCTCGCGGCCGTTTTTGAAGTAAACGCGCGGAACGCGCTTGCTGACGGCGCAGGTCAGCTCATACGGAATGGTTCCGGCAAGCTTTGCGAGCGTCTCGACCGGGTTATCCGGGCCGAAGATCTCGACCTCGTCCCCTACGCCGACATTGGGCAGCTCGCTGAGGTCGATCATGCTCATATCCATGCAGATCCTGCCGCGCTGGGGTGCGGGGCCGTCGGCGGTCATGATGCTGCACCGGTTCGACAGGCAGCGGAAGAAGCCGTCGGCATAGCCGTAGGGGATGACGCCGATACGCGTCGGCGCGCTTGTTGTAAACAGCCGACCGTAGCTGATATCGGTGCCCTCGTCATAGATCTTTATGGTGTTTATCATTGCCTTGAGCGCCATAGCCGGGCGCAGGCCGAGCTTTTCGGCAAACTCGCCGTAACCGTACAGCAGCAGTCCTGGGCGTACCATGTCCATATACGTTTCCGGATACAGCGCAACGGCGCCGGTGTTGGCGCAGTGGCGCAGCGGTATGCGCCGGCCGATGCGCTCCTCGACGGCGGCAACGGTGCTTTTGAAAAGCTCAAACTGCTTTTTTGTGTAGTCAACGTCGGCCTCGTCGGCCTCATCTGCAACGGCAAAGTGCGTGAACATGCCCTCGACATCGAGGTAAGGCATGCCGCAGCAGTCAACTATGCCGGAAACACCGGTTTCAAAATGCCGCCCTGCGCACAGAACGCCGAGGCGCGACATGCCGGTGTCGACCTTGATATGCACGCGTAGCTTTGCGCCGAACTCGGCTGCGGCTGCATTGTATTCATGCGCCTTGGCAAGACAGGTGACTGTTTGCGTGATGTTGTTGGCTATCAGGTTCGGCACCTGCTCGGTGGGCGTGTGGCCGAGGATGAGGATGGGCATTACGATGCCGTTTGCGCGCAGCTCCATCGCCTCATCGAGGCTCGAAACGGCGAGATAGTCCGCGCCGAGCTCCTGAAGCGTACACGCGACGTGAACCGCGCCGTGACCGTAAGCGTCGGCCTTGACGACGCCGAGGAATTTGACGTTTTCGCCGATGCGCGCGCGCAGAGCCTTATAGTTATGCTCTATCGCGTCGAGCGAGACCTCTGCCCATGTTCTGCGGAGAGTGGATCTCATGATATCACCTTCATCCCTGAATGTTAATCGTGCCGCCGACGGAGACCCGGCTTATCTCCACACCGCCGTAGGTTCCGTAAAAGTCCCACTTGACGGAAACGGGGATCGCCGTTGCCTGGCCTGCCGGAACGGTGACTTCGATGCTGCGGCTTGTCAAAACGGCATTGTTTCTGACCTTTTCGCTCTTGTAGCTTATGCCGGGGCTCGTGAAGCTGTAGTCAACGCCGGCAACGGTGATAACGCCGTTATGGGGGCCGACGGACAGCGTGTAGGTGCTCAGGATAACGTCGAGCTTTATCGTGACGGTCTCGCTGTTTTGCGAGGTAGCCGTCCAGTTTGCATACATTATCATTTTGGTGCCTGTGTTGCTCTCAAAGCTGCCGGTCTGGTTTATGGTGCGGTTTATGACCTGCTGCGTCGGCTGCGGCGCGGCAGTCTGACCGGGCTGTACACTCGGCGAGGGCGAAGCGCTCGGATCTGCCGATGGCCGCGCGCTCTCGGCCGGAGCCGGGGTCGGGGTCGAAATGACGCTCGGCGTGAGCGCCGGGGTCGGCTGCGCGCTCTCGGTCGGCACGGTGTCCTTTATGTCGCGGCTTGTAAGCCACATGGAGACCGCGGCGATGATGATGAGCACCAGCACAAGTGCGATGAATATGTTGATTCTGTGCTTGTTCATACAAATTTACTCCGATCTGCCGCCGTGCGGCAAGTGATACAAATGATTATATATCATCACCGGCGAAAAATCCAGTGCTATGTAAGCTGAGCCGTCAGCCTGTAAGCTCCCAGCTCATGTCGATGAGAAAGCGCAGCTTATCATCATCGACTGCGGCAAGCTCAACGCTTATCCAGTGCTCCTTGCTCATGTGATAGGCCGGGAAAAAGCCCGGCTCGGCGCGCAGCGAGCCGGAAAGCAGCGGATCACACTTGAGGTTTGTGACCGTGACCATGTCATCACCGGGCTCGCCCAGCCTGTGGCGCGGCAGCTCCATGACAAGGCCGAACCACTTTTTACTGCTTTCGTGGCGAAAGACCTCGTAGGTCGGATTCGATATCCAAGGGAAATCGTTTACGGCGGCGTAGTTTTCGAGGATATACTGCCGCAGAGTGTCTCTGTCCATTTATGTTCTCCTGTTCAAAACGCCATCCGGAGGACCCGGATGGCGTAATACCGTTTGTCACTTATTCTCTTCCGAGCGGCGGCGCGCTTCCTCAAATCTGCGGCGAGCCTCCTCGTATTCACGGCGTGCCTTTTCGTAATCGTTCCTGCGTGCCTCTGCTTCGAGCTTTTCGGCCTCCTCATTGAATCGGCGGGTCTGCTCGGTGAGCTCGTCGATATCGGCAGGCTCGGGCGTGTATTCAAGCTTTTCAGCGCTGTGCTTTTTGCTCTTATTGTCCCTGCGGCGCGGCTTGGGAGCCGGCTCATCGTCGTCCTCCTCGTCTGCGTCAAGCTCGGGCTGAGCGGCGGCGACGGTCTCCGACGGGCGTACATACTTTTCCCTCTCCCGGCCGTTTACGGCATCGGTGTACGCTCTGCCGCAGACGACGGTGACTATCGCCGCTATGACCGAAACGGCAAGCAGCACGAGCATTGCTATAAGCTGCGTCTGTCCGTTGCCCGAGCCGTCCTCGAGCGAATAGACGAAGCTGCGGTAATCGTTTGACAGGCCGTAGATATTCAGCGCAAGGGATGCGACCGCGGCAATGCCGGCGGCTCCGGTCGCCGCATAGATGCGCGTACGGTTGGGCTTGAGCGAAGCGAGCACGCCGATAACTCCGGCGATAACGCCGACGATGCTTATAATGCGCAGAAGGTTATACAGGTTCTGGCGCACGTCAAGCTCGCTGTTGAGCTTGTCGGCATCGTCCTCGACATAGTCGCGCGCGGCCTGGAGCACGGCTTCGTAGTCGCTCTCGTCGCTCACGAGCTTTGCGATGCCCTCGTTTTCCATGAGCACGGCAATGCCGGATTTTACTGCGGCCTCCGCGTCGTCCTGCTCGGTGAGCGTTTCCTTGAGGTCGTTCATTTTATCAACATTGTCATTGAGCTTCTGCTGACCGGCGCTGAGCTGATTTTTGGCAACGGCGAGCTGCGCTCTGCCGTTATCGAGCTGAGCCTTTGCAGCGTCGAGCTGAGCCTTGCCGTTATCCAGCTGAGTTTTCGCGGCGGCGAGCTGAGCCTTGCCGTCGTTTATCTCCTGCTCGGCGGCGGATATCTGGGCGTTTGCCTCGGCAAGCTGTGCCTGACCGTCCTCATATTCCTTCATCGCGGCCCTCGCCTCGTCAAGCGAGGTGAAGCCGAAGTTGCGCAGGATGCTTTCGGCTATCTGGAGCGCCGGGTGCTTGTCGATAAAGGCAAAAAGCTGCTGCGCCTGCTGGTATGCCGGCGTTGCGGCGTCGAGCTTGGCCTGCGCCGCGTCGCGCTGAGCCTTGGCGTCGTTGAGCTGTGCCTCGCCGTCGTTAAGGCGCTTTTCTGCCGCCTGATACTCGGCGAGCTTTTCGTTATACTGCTTCTCGGCGGCGTCGTATTCCGCCTGACCGGCCGCGATCTTCGCAGCGCCGGCGTTATATTCCTGCGTGCCCTGACTGAGCTGCTCATTGCCCTTCTGGTCGGTCACGACGGATTCGGTGTAGTCCTTTTCGTCCTCGGTGCGGTTTTCCTCCGCCTTGCGCAGATCGGCAACGCGCTTATCGAGTACATCGACAAAGTCGATGATATCGGCCTTTTGGCCGCGCTTGAAGCGCATGATGTCCGACAGCTCGTCCGAGCCGCGTTCTGCCGCAATGATCCCGAATACCGAGCTTGCAGCGAGCAGGATGCTCATGATCATTAACAGTGTTCTTTTCATTATATCTTCCTTTCTCCTGCGGAAACACGTTTCCCCCCAATGCTTCCTGCGGAATTACTTCCCCTTGCGCGCCCTGTCTCTGAGCGCTATCTGCTCGAAGTCCTCGTCAAAAAGCGGATGCAGGCGAAGCCTTCTGCCCTTGACGGTCGTGCGCGAGATGAATCTGTCGCCCCAGACGAGCATCTGCGGCAGAACGAACAGCACCAGCAGCAGAGATATTATCGTTCCGCGGCCGAGCACGAGTCCGATGACGGAAATTATGCTCTCGGTGCTTATAAAGCCGATGAGCAGGCCGGCAATGACAAGGATGCTGCCGCTTGTTACGAGTGTGGGCAGAGCGCCGTTGAGCGCAAGACGTATCGACTTGCGGCGCGAAACATTGCGCTGCCTCAGCTCAAGATATCGGTTTGAAACGACGATCGCGTAGTCGATATTCGCGCCCATCTGTATCGCACTTACGATTAGATATCCGACAAAAAAGATGGAGTTCTGCGTAAAATACGATATCGAGAAGTTCAGCCAGATGCTGCCCTGAATGACCGCGATCAGCAGCACCGAAAGTCCTGCCGAGCGGAACACGAACATGATCACCAGCACGACGAACACCGCCGACAGCACGCTGACCAGAATGTTATCCGTCGAGAACGAATCCTTCAGGTCGCGCGCGGCGGTAGCGTTGCCGGTGACGTAAACATCGTCGCCGTAGTAGCTGTCGGCAACGCCGTGGATCTGCGTGATAAGCTCGTAGCTTTCGTCCGACTGCGTTGGCAGGTCGGAATAAACGAGCATGCGGCTGTAGTGCTGACCCTGAAGCTGCGCCTTCGCGTCGGAAAGCTGGGCATACAGGCTCTCTATCATATCTATCTTGTCCTGAGGAAGCTCTATCGTGCCGTCCTCGGCAACGTCATACAGGAACAAAAACAGGTCTATAAGCGGAATTTTATATTCGCGCATGTTGCTCTGCACCTGGTCGTAGTCGGCGTGGCGCGCGGCGTAGTAGACGAAAAGCGCGCTCGCGCTCGTGTCGTCAAGCCCGGCAAGCTCGGAAAATTCGCCGATGGTGAGCTTATCGCCGAGGCGGTAGCCGTCCATGACCTCAACGGAGGCTATGCCGAGAACCGAGGTGACGTGGTCAAGCTCCGATATCTCGTCGAGCATCTTCGCCTGCGTCTCATAATCGCCCGTCGGTACGACGAGCGCCATCATGTTATTGTTCCCGAATGTGTTTATGATCTGCTGATGCGCCTTTTGCGTTTCGTTCAGGCGCAGGGGGTAATCGTCGCTGTAGTTATACGAAAACGGGCACATGCTCGAAAAGAAGAACGCAGCCGCCGCGACACAGATGAAAACAGGCGGCACGAGCTTGTGCGTTTTCCACGCAAAGCGCCCGATGGCGTTTATGTTCGGCATGAAGCTGCGGTGCTTTGTTTTTTCTATCGCGCGGCTGAACATGAGCAGCAGCCCCGGCATGAGCAGGAACACCGTCAGCATCGAGATCAGTATGGATTTTATCAGCACCTTGCCGAGGTCGCTGCCGAGGCCGAACTGCATGAACGTCATCGCGACAAGGCCGCCGATGGTCGTCAGCGAGGACGAGGCTATCTCGGGTATCGCCTTCGACAGCGCCTCCACCGCCGCGTCATACGGCTCAAAATACCGCCGCTCCTCGGCAAAGCGGTTGCACAGGATGATGGCGTAGTCGATCGCCAGAGCAAGCTGCAAAATGAGCGTTACGGAGTTTGCGACATATGATATCTCCGAGAACAGAAAGTTTGTTCCCTGCTGGATGGCCGCGGCCATTGCGAAGGTTATCAGCAGCACAGGCACCTCGGCATAGCTGCGCGAGGTAAGCAGCAGCAGGATTATGACCGTAACTACGCTCAGCGCGCCTATTATGAGCATCTCGCCCAGCAGCGTGCTGCTGAAATCCGTGCCGACCTCGGTGTAGAGCTTCACGTTATCCGCGTCAAAGCGCACATCGACGAGAGATTTTATTCTGTCAAGCGCCTGAGTGCATATCTCGTCGCTCGCCGTCCCGGCAAAGCTTATGTTTATGAGCGCCGTGCCGGATCTATAGTGCTCCTGTGTATCATCGAAGCTTGCCTGGCGCACGCCGCCTATTTCCGCTATATCCTGCGACAGCGCCAGCGCGTCGTCATACGAAATGTGCTCGATCATAAGCTCGGCCGTCGCGAAGGTGATAAACTCGCCGTCCATCGCCTTCAGGCCGCGCCGCGTCTCCGTTTCGGCAGGAAGAAACTGAAAAAGATCGTTTTGAACCGTCGTAAGGCGCATCGTGTAGGCCGACATGCACGCGGCCGCGATGAAAAGCACGAGGATGATTTTTCTGCTGTCTATAATAAGCTTGGCTAATTTGTGCATCTGATTCTCCCACGAGTGATGTATCTACATATTTTATTACATGTAGAAAAAAACATCAAGGGATTATTGTCAAGTTTTTATTAATTTCCTTGTGTTTGGGATAAAAGCATTATATAATTCAGGTGCGCCGCAGGGGGCGCAAAACAAATATCAAGGAGAGCGCGAAAGCGCTGCCGAAAAAATGGTTAAGCTGTTATCAAAACTGTTCATAAAAAATCCGACGGAGTACGCCGATCCGCTTGTGCGCAAGGCTTACGGAACGCTGTGCAGCCTGCTGGGGATATTCCTCAACGTGCTGCTGTTTGCCGGAAAATATGCCGCCGGCGCGATATCCGGCTCGATCGCCATAACCGCCGATGCGTTCAACAACCTCTCCGACGCCGGCGCGTCGGCGATATCGCTGCTGGGCTTCCGGCTTTCGGGCAAAAAGCCCGACCCCCACCACCCCTTCGGCCACGGCAGGATAGAATACATCTCCGGCCTTGCGGTCGCGGCACTGATCGTTGTCATGGGCGTTGAGCTGCTGATAAGCTCGGTCGATAAGATACTCAGCCCCGAGCCGGTCGAGGTCGGCCTGCTCCCGGCGGCGATACTGCTCGCGTCGATCCTCGTCAAGCTGTACATGTTTGCGTATAATTGCAGCGTCGGCAAAAAGATCTCGTCCTCTGCCATGGCCGCCACGGGTGCGGACAGCCTGTCCGACTCGGTCGCGACGGCGGTCGTGCTGCTTTCAATGGGCGTAAGCTGGCTGTTCAAGGTCAATATCGACGGCTGGGCAGGCGCGGCGGTCGCGGTGTTCATTCTCTTTGCCGGCTACGGCGTTGCAAAGGACACACTCTCGCCGCTGCTCGGTCAGGCGCCCGATCCGGAGCTTGTCAAAAGCATCGAGGAGATAGTCATGAGCTCGGACGCCGTCATCGGCATGCACGACCTCGTTGTTCACGACTACGGCCCGGGCAGAATGATGATCTCTCTGCACGCCGAGGTAGACGGCCGCGGTGATATCTTCCAGCTGCACGACAGCATCGACACCGTCGAGCGCAAGTTGAAAAGCGCGCTCGGCTGCGACGCGACGATTCACATGGACCCCGTCGAGACCGACAACGAGCAGGTAAACGCCGAACGCGCCGCGCTTGAGGAGGCGCTTAAGGGCATTGACGGGCTGCGCGGCATTCACGATTTCCGCATGGTCATGGGCCCGAGCCACACAAATCTCATCTTCGACGTCGTTATGGACACCGGCTGCGGCAAAACGCCCGAGCAGTTCCGCGATATCATCTGCCGCACCGTCGAGGAAAAGCTCCCCGGCCACTTCGCCGTCGTCACCGTCGATACCTCCTTTGTCTTTTAGAGGCGCATTGGGGCACCTACCAATACGGTTATCTCTGGTTGCCCGGTGTCGAAGTTACCGACCAAACCATGGTTGCCTCGCGCTACGGTAGTGCGCTGCTGAATTTTGCGCCGCGCCTCATTGGCTCACCTGCAAGGGGAGCAGGCAGCTTTGCTGCCGTGGGGTTGAATAATACCTATTCACTATTACCTCTTCACTGCGGCCGCAGCCGCTCGTAGGGAACGGATTTATCCGTTCCGCGTGTTATGGTTTTGTCGGCACTTTCCGGTCGGGCTGACGCAAAAACCGTATCGGTATCAGTGCTGACGCGCCTCTAAAAAACCGCTTGCGGCAGATGAGGTGTAAATAAATCCGCGCCGTAGGCGCTACATTTTTCTGAGGCGCATTCACATTGTGCCGATGCGTTTATTGCGGTTGCCCGACCGGTGGATGCGGGCAAAACCGATACAAGCGGAACGGATAAATCCGTTCCCTACAGTGGTGCGCTGCAAAACTCAGCACTGCACTTGCGTTACGCGAGGCACATACGGTTTCCTCCGCACTCTCGATACCGGGCAAGCGCAAAAAGTGTGTCGGTATCAGCCTCAATGCGCCACTAAAACCTATTTGGAGCATAGGAATGACGTTTTGGAGCGGACAGAGGGTGGTATATAAGCTAAAATGCATATCGTAACCCCCATATGTATCTTCTTTGTCCGCAGGGCGGTCAGGTCTCCGCTCTGCGCGATATTGAATCACAGCCGAAAGGCATGGTTCTCCCTTCCCCTTTACCATAGCAAAGTTCTATACTCCTTTTATCTTCACTTTATGCACACTTTGCGGCAAAGCCCCGGACAAGCTCCGGGGCTTTGTTGTGCGCTGTTCAGGGCGGAAACAAAAAAGCCACGAGCTGTGGCTCGTGGCTTAGAATATCAGATTTTTGCTTCCGCTTCGGACTTCCTGGGCTTGACGATTGCTGCAAGGCCGAGTGCGAGCAGGCCGAAGATGACGGCCGGAAGTATCCAGTACAGGCCCATGTCGTACAGGGGAAGATTCTCCATTGCGGGGACCTTGAACGCACACAGGATGCTCGCGCCAACTGCGCCGAGAGCCGCGCCGCGGCTGACATAGTCATTTGCATTGGGGATAATGAGCGAGATGAAGATAACGACAAGCGCAGGGGGATAAACGATGTCCAGCACTGGAGCCGCGATCGAAACGATGCGGTCAAGGCCGAGATTGGATGCAACGGCGCTGAACACACAGATAACGATGACGAATGCCTTGTAGGGCACCTTCTCGCTGCACAGCTCGGTGAAGTAAGCTGCGGCGGAGCTGGTCAGACCGATGGCGGTGGTGACGCAGGCAAGACCCACGACGATGCCGAAGATGATCATGCCGGCCTTGCCGAGCAGCGCCTCAACGATGGCCATAACAAGCTCTGCGCGGCCGATCTCAAGGCCGTACTGAGTCGAAACGGTAGCGCCGAGGTAGCACAGGCCCATGTAAACGCCGAGCAGCAGCACGCCTGCGAGGATGGCCGAGCCGGAGACGATCTTGAACTTCTGGCCGTTGGTGGTGTAGCCCTTGGAGGCGGCGCTCTGGAGGATTATGATGCCGAACGGCAGCGCCGCGAGCGCGTCCATGGTCTGGTAGCCGGCCTTGATGCCGCCGAGAATAACGTTGTCGGCGTTAGGAGTGAGCGCTATCTCGCCGAGCGGCGTTGCAACGCCCTTGATTATGATGACCGCAAGGCCGATAAGCAGCAGCGGAGTGAGGATCGCGCCGACGATATCGACGACGGCCGACTGGCGGATGCACAAAAACAGGATGATCGCGAAGAATATTATGGAGAACACAACGGAGGAAACGCCGCTGATGTTCGGGACGATTGCCATTTCAAAGGTGGTCGCGGCGGTGCGGGGGATCGCGACCATGGGGCCGATGCACAGGATGAGCGCGCTCATGAGTATTGCGGCCGGGACCTTGCCCAGACGCGCGGTGACGGCCTCGCTGCTGCCGACGCGCAAGAGCGCAAACACTGCGCACATTGCAAGACCGATATCCGCAATGAAGTATGCCGAGAAGCCGCCGAGCCACTCGGGACCTGCCTCAACGCCGAGATACGGCGGAAAAATGACGTTGCCTGCGCCGAAAAACATCGCAAACAACGCAAAGCCGACGACGATAATGTCGCGGACAGTGTGGGGTTTGTTCTGAAGCTTCATTCAATTTTCCTCTTTCATCAATTGCTTTCTCATCTGCTGAGCAGCGCCTCCGTAAATACGCTGCACACTGTTACACTTCAACCCAATGCGTTGAAAAATGTGAATAAAGGATATCATTTTTTTCATGATTGCGGAAATCACTCTTGTTCATCCCCATATTAAAAACTTTAATACTATGCACAAAATAATTTCATGTTACGCGTGATAAAATGTTAACCAAATGTTATTGAATGTGTCGATTTGGCGTGTTATATTTGCATGGCAATAATTATAGATATAAGAAAGGTGTGAGCGTTATGGATGACGGAAGACTGCGCGCAGTGCTGACAGCGGTCGATCGCGGCAGCTTCAGCAAGGCCGCGGCGGAGCTGGGCTACACGCAATCGGCAATGACGCATCTTGTGAATAATCTTGAAGCAGAGCTGGGCTGCACCCTGCTCAATCGCGGCAGTCACGGTGTCCGCCTTTCGGAGGAGGGAGAGCTGCTTCTTCCTTATATAAAGAGCGTTATCGACGCTTGCGACGCGCTGCGCCAGGAGGCCGCCGCGCAGAGCCGCACCCAGCGCCACCAGCTCAGCCTCGGCTGCTTTGCGAGCATTGCGCGCTCCGCGCTGCCCCAGCTTTTGCAGGAATTCAAGGCGCTCTACCCCGATATCCAGATAGATGTGACCATCCGCGGCTATGAGATGCCGGCGCTTCTTCAAAAGGGCGAGGTGCAGCTTGCGCTCGTGGACGAGACCTGCGCCGAGGGCTTCGAGTGGATACCCCTCACGCGCGTTCCGCTTATCGCGGTCGTCCCCCCGACGTTTCGCTGGGAAAGGGAACGCATTTCCATCGGCAGGCTTCTGAAGGAGCCGTTTATCACCTGTCAGGAGCAGTATTCCGAAAAGCTGCTGCCGCCGGACACAAAGCGCATCCAGGTCACGGCCTCGGACGATGCGGCGATTTTGTCCATGGTGTCGTGCGGCCTGGGAGTGTCGATCCTGTCGTCGCTCTCGCTTGCCGGATACGAGGGGCAGGTCAAAACCATACCGCTCGAGATACCCGTCGTCGTGCGCGTCGGCGTCGCGATCAAGTCGCTCGAGTCCGCCTCGACCTCCGCGCGCCGCTTCGTCAAGTTCCTCAAAAACCACTACGGTGTTTTAGAGGCGAATTGAGGCTGATACGGATACGGTTATCTCCGGTGGCCCGGTTCGGAACAATGGAGGAAACCGTGACTGCTACGCAACCCGGTAGTGCAAGCTGCATATTGCGGTTGCCCGGTTCGAGGGTACGATGGAAACCGTGGTTACCTCGCGTAACGCAAGTGCGATGCTGAATTTTGCGCCGCACCCCTGTAGGGAACAGGTTCGCCTGTTCCGTTTGTACCGACTTAGTCGGCACTGAAAACAGCGTTGTAGGGAACGGATTTATCCGTTCCGCTTGTCGTGGTTTGGTCGGCATCCACCGGTCGAGATACCGCAATAAATGTATCGGTATCAGCGTTAATGCGCAATTAAAAAACCGCTTGCGGCAGATGAGGTGCTATCAAATTATCGCCGTCAGGCAAACATAATAAAAAGACGAGGCCAAAGCGGCCTCGCCTTTTTTAATGGGGAGTATAAAGAAGGAGAATTGTATCGAAATCAGTGTCTGCCGTACTCGATCCTTGTGACCGAGACGACAAGTCCGGCGACGCCTGCAAGGGCAAGGACTGCGCAGACTGCCGTCCAGACGGCTGCGTCGTGGTTTGCCGCGTCAAGATCCATGCGGTAGGCCTCGCCTGCTGCGGCGCAGATGCCGCCGTAGGTCGTGGCATAGGTATCCGTTCCGCTGAGCAGATATTTTACCTCGCGGTCGAGTGCGGCCGAGTCGGTGTTGTACTCTGCGATGGGCTTGAGTGCATCGGCCATGCGGCTGAGCGAATCGGCATCGTCGTCGGAAGTGCTCTGTACGCTTGCCGGATACATGTCGTTTTCAACACCCATCGAGGCAGCAAGCTCGGCGGCCGATTCCGCGCGGCTTATGAAATTCGAGTCGGCTGATACGCGCTCGACCTTCTGCGCTTCAACATTTGTAAAGCCGACTGCGGCCAGCAGGATGACAACTACGGATGCAATGGCTGTGATAACATATAATGTGCTGTTTGTTGACTTCGTTTTCATGATGTGATCCTTTCCGCTCTTAAAAGAGCTATCTTTATTCATTGACCACATAATAGACCCGAAGTTTATGTAATTCAACGTACAGATTTGCCTCAAGTGACAAGAAAATAGGCAATTGCATAAAAGTGCGCAAAAAAACAGCTGACGTGAAAATCACGTCAGCTCAGCGTGTTGAAAAAGCCCAGCCGTTGCTGGACTTTTTCGACAAACTGGGGCGAGCAATGATCGCCCCTACGATTCTGTTTCGGCGCCGACCAAACCGTTACACACGGGCGATCAATGATCGCCCCTACGGGTGCGGTGCATAATTTAACACCGCACTAATGTGTGGTGGCAGTTTTACGGTTTGGTCAGCAACTTCGACACCGGGCTACCGGAGATGACCGTATCCGTAGCAGCCTCAATGCGCCTCTGAAAGACATTCGGACATGGCTTTTTGGAATTTGGGCAGGACGCCGATACCGTTTGTGCGGTGGGGCGGAAGCTGATAGATATCGTGGCCGGGATAGTCGTTGCCCTCGATCAGCAGCGGCCCGTTATCGGTCACGCACACGTCCCAGCCGACGACGCCGACCTGCGGCACGACCTGGCCCGCGCGCTCGACAAGCGCGATGACCTCGTCCCAAAGCGGTATCTTGAAGCCCTTTATCGGCACGCCGGTCAGGGGATGCACATCGTACAGATGCCCGGACTTATCCAGCGCAGGGTAGATTATCTCGCCCCTGTCCTCCTCTATGGGCACGACCATGCCGCCGTTATTGAAGTTATCGACATACTTGCCGTTGCCGATGCGCAGGTACGCGGCGACAACGCGCGTTTTTTTGCCGTGGGTGAAGCTTATGACGCGGCAGGTATTGACCGAGCAGGGGTGCAGCGCCATGAGGTCGCGATGCTGCACGACGCACTCCTCCAGCAGCACCTTACCCGCTCCGTCCAGGTGCTCGCGCACAGGCTCGGTCAGCTCGCGCACGTCGAGCTTCTCAATGCCGCGTCCGCATTGCCCGTCAACGGGCTTTACCATGAACACGGGGTGCTTTTCGATAAATGCGTCAAGCTCGGCGTCGCTCGCTGTGGAGTAGTCGAGCCAGTCGCGGTGCAGAAATTCGGAAAAGTTATGCGCGAATTTGAGCTTATTCTCGATCTCGGGCATATACGCCGGGTCGTTATACGCCTTGATGAAGCCGTTATTTATGCCTCGCGTGAGCACCGTTTTGCGCTGCGCGGCGTTGAGGTCGTACATCTCGAACAGCCAATAGTCCATGTACCCTGCCTGATATCGCAGTCCGCACCAGACCATGTCAAAAAATATGAACAGCTTGCTGCGTCCGGACTTCTCGTGGACCTCGTCTATCTTCCGGAACATCTGCTTCCAGTTCAGCCCCGCTATGCGCGCAAGCAGAAATTTTAATTTTCCCATACTATCTCCTTTTTTAGAGGCGCATTGACGCACCTACCGATACATATATTGCGTGAACCCGGTATCGAGAATGCCGACAAAACCGTGGCTGCCTCGCAACCCGTTAGTGCAATGTCAAATCTTTTGCCGCACCTCGTAGGGAACGGATTTATCCGTTCCGCGTGTTATGGTTTCGTCGGCAATCTCCGGTCGGGCTGACGCAATAACCGTATCGGCAATTATTCGCTCACCGTGCGGACATGGTCTGCGAGGCCGCGACGGCAAGCTCATCGCAGCGGTTATTGAATTCGTTCTCGGCGTGGCCCTTGACCCAGTGGCAGCGGACCTCATGCGTATCGCACAGCTCCAGAAGCTCTGCCCAGAGGTCGGGGTTCAGCGCCGGTTTTTTATCGGCCTTTTTCCAGCCATTGCGCCGCCAAGACACCGCCCAGCCCTTGCTGAGCGCATCAATGACGTACTTTGAATCCGAGTACAGCTCCACGATGCACGGCTCCTTGAGCGCACGCAGCGCCGAGATCACGCCGGTTAGTTCCATGCGATTGTTTGTTGTCTGCTTTTCGCCGCCGGACATCTCCTTTTTCGCGCCGCCATAGCACAAAATCGCGCCCCAGCCACCCGGACCCGGGTTGCCGGAGCACGCGCCGTCGGTGTATATCGTAACCGTTTTTTTCATCATTTCAGACCGTATTTCCGCATGAGTATGTTGTATTCGTCCTTCTCGATGAGGCCGTTGCGCAGCAGCTCCTTGAGCTGGGATGCGCGTTTTTCCTCATCTGTGCCGTGATAGTCCGGCTCGACGTGCTCGTGATCATCGTCGCAGCGCGTGAGGTCGTCGCGCATCTTCTCCGTCAGACGCTTGCTGATGCTCTCGCCCTTGCCGACAAATTTCGACACGTCAAAGTGCTCCGGCTTGAACTCGCGCTTTGCAGGCTCTGTGCGCGCCGGCTGTGCAGCATCGGACTCGGAGTTTTTATCTGCGGCATCTGCCTGCGCTTTTTTCATTGCTATCACCGCCAAAACGACCGCGCCTATCATCAAAACAATGAAAAGCACCGTGCCGCCGCCGATGCCCACCGCATCGGAGAGCACTAACAGCGCAACAATAACGGCAATAACCAGCTTTACCGGACTGCCATCGGGCTTCTGATCTCTTCTGTTGTCGTTATTCATCACTTTCTCCTTTTTTTAGAGGCGCTTTGGCGCACCTACGGATACGGCTATTGCGTGAACCCGGTATCGAAGTTACCGACGAAACCACAAAACTCTCGCGCTACATCAATGCGGTGTTGAATTTTTCACCGCACCCCATTGGTTCCCCTGTTAAGGGGAGCAGGCGGCTTTGCTGACGAGGGGTTGAATTATAGCACACACAATACCTATTCACTATTACCTATTACCTCTTCACTGCGGCCAACGGTCGCTCGTAGGGGCGATCATTGATCGCCCGTGTGTTATGGTTTTGCCGGCACCCACCGATCGTGCTGACGCAGTATGTGTATCGGCAATTATTCACTATTAATTATTCATCATTCATTATTCATTGGGGCGGTCATGGACCGTCCCTTTTTGCCTTCCCCTGCGTAGCTTGAGGGGAAGGTGTCGCTTGCGACGGATGAGGTGTTATTAAATCATTGCCGTCAGGCAAACACATTTTTTAGAGGCGCTTTTTTAGAGGCGCTTTTTTAGAGGCGCATTCACATTGTACGAATACATTTGTTGCGGTATCCCGACCGGAGGGTACAGTCAAAACCGTTACAGGCGGAACGGATAAATCCGTTCCCTACAACGCTGTTTTCGGTGCAGACCAAACCGGTACATGCGGAACAGGCAAGCCTGTTCCCTACGAGGGTGCGGTGTAAAACTCAGCATTCACTTGCGTTACGCGAGGCAGCCACGGTTTTGTCGGTAGTTTCGATACCGGGCGCTAACATAACCGTATCGGTGTCAGCTTAAAGGCGCTATTAAAATCCGTGCCGCAGGCACACCGCAATTATTCATTATTCATTATTCACTATTAATTTATTTTATCACGACTCTGTCGCCGTGGATCTCGAGCCGGCCCTGGCAATACAGGCTTATGGCCTGGGGCAGGAGCTTCCACTCCGCGTCCTCAAGGATGCGGCGCGACAGGCTCTCGGGCGTGTCGTTCGGGAGAATGTCAACGGCCTGCTGGGCGATTATCGCGCCGATATTGCCGTCGATATCCGCAAAAAACGCCGTTGCGCCGGTCACGCGGCAGCCGCGTTCGAGCGCGGCGCGCTCTGGAGCATCGTCGCAGTTGACAAACGCCGGGATGAGCGAGGGGTACACTCCGATGATGCGCTTGCGAAACTGCGTCGATATAACGCCGAGCGGCATATTGTACCCTGCGAGGATCACAAGGTCAATGTCCATATCGCGCAGCTTGTTGGATATGGCCATGCTGTAGCTGAGCTTGGTGGGGAAAAGCGATGGCTCGACCACGAAGGCCTCAACGCCGGAGTTGCGCGCACGGCGCAGCGCATAAGCGTCCGACTCCGTGCATATGACCGCGGTAAGCTCAAAATTCGGGATCTCACCGAAGTACATAGAATCAAGAACCGTCTGTAGCAGTGCTCCGTCGCCGGAGACGAGTGCCGCCGCCCTTATCATATAATTTCCCCCTTATTCGCCGAGAAGACGCTTTGCCGTTTCAATATTCATCTTTTCAACGTTTTTGATATATTCAAATCGCCGGCTTATCATGTCCGCACCTGTTTCGGACAGCGCCGCGTCGATCTCATCAATAAGTCCCTGCGCCGTGACCTTGTCAAAATCCACGCAGGATATGCCCAGATACTGCGCACAGCCCGAGACCTTCGGATCATAGCTCAGGCCGACCGACGGCACCTCGCCGCAGGCCGCGTACAGCAGACTGTGCAGCCGCATCGCAACGCACATTTTCATCTGCCGCATGATCGCTATCTCAAGCTCCGCATCCTCCGTTTTCGGCATTATCTTAAACGGAATGCCAAGGCCGCCGGCTACCTGCTCGGACACGGGAAGATCCAGATCGTAGTTCATCGGCATGAACAGCGGCGTAAGCCCATGCTTATCATAGCAGGCCCTGAGCGCCTTGCGTATCTCGCCGCACTTTTCGTCAAAGCCCGGCCACGAGCGCAGGCCGAGGCAGATATAGCGCCCGTCGGGGTCGATGTCGTGGCTGCGCATGAATGCCGCGGCGTCGGCGTCGCTTCTGCAATGCATGTTCAGCACCGGGTCGCCAGTGACGAGCACCTCCTGCACGGTAACGCCAATCTCGCGCGTAAGCTCAAGGCTCAGCGGATCGCGCAGGGTGATCGCGTCAACGCAGCGGTTTATCGTTTTTGCCGCGCGCCGGCGGTCGTAATCATAATTGAGCGGTCCCATGCCGCAGCCGTACATCTGCACCTTGCAGCCGCATTTTTTCGCAAGCGATATCGTGTGCAGATAAAACCACAGGCTGCGCCGGCTCGTGACGTCCTGAATAAGGCTGCCGCCGCCGCTTATGAACAGCTTCGAGCGCTTCAGCTCGCGGCGCAGTCGGATAAACTGGCCGCGCCTTATGGCACTGAGTGCGTGCACGGATTTAGTGTGCTTCGGATTTTTGGAAACGATCGTTATGCGCATGTCGGGATCTATCGTTCTCAGCTGGGCGGCAATGGCCGTAAGCAGAGCCTCGTCGCCTGCGTTTCCGTGGCCGTATGCGCCGCAGATCACCGCGCCGCTGCGCGGCCGGGAATAGCGCTCGAGAACGGTTTTATATATTTTAAGCTGCCTGCGGCAGGTGCTTTCCGTTGAAAATTCGCGCTTTGCCTTTTCGTACACCGCCTGTCCGAGCCTTTTGCGGAGCGCCTCGTCGTTTGCAAGGGCGAGGATGCAGCGCGCCATAGTCTCGTGGTCGCGCGGCGAAAACAGCATGCCGGTCTCGCCGTTCGTTATGAGCCTCGGCAGGCCGCCGACTCGGGACGCAACGGTCGGCTTTCCGGCGCGCGCGGCCTCCGTCACGGCGTAGGGGAAGGTTTCCGACAGGGAGCTTATCGCGTTTATGTCGATGCTGGCATAGTATCCGTCCATGCCGTCGCTTATCCAGCCTGCGAAAAACACCTTGTCGCGCACGCCGAGCTGCTCGCACAGACCCTCGAGCATTTCGCGCTCCATGCCGTCGCCGGCAATGAGCAGGCGCAGCCGCTCGTTTTTCTCCGCCGCTCCGGCAAAGCCGCGTATGGTGGTGGCGACGTCTTTGACCGCATCAAAGCGAGCCGCGATGCCGAGAACTATGCTGTCGTCGGGAAAATCACAGCCGATCTTGCCAAACCACTCTCGCCGCGTGATGCTCGGCGCCGGGTGCGAAAAGTCAACGCCGTTATATATCGTCAGCAGATCGTTCGGGTCAAAGCCGCGATCGATGAGCGTCTTACGCATACTGTCGGAAACGCAGACGCGGTAGTCCATATGATGCAGCGCAAGCTTGTTGAGCCTGCCGTAGGTCATGGCGGCCAGCGGCCGGCCGAGATAATCGAGCTTATAGTCGCTGTGGACGGTGCTGATAAAGGGAATGTCAAAATGCCGTTTCAGCAGCGCGCCCGTAAGGTTTGCGCGGCTGCCGTGGCAATGGATGATGTCGTAATTTCCGTTTTCTATGGCCTCGCGCGTTTTTTTCAGCCCCACTCCGAAGCTGCCGGGGAACACCCTCGTCGGTATGCCCATTTCGCGCGCTTCTTTTGAAAAATCGGCCTCCATATAGCAGACGAGGTCTGCGTCGATGTTATCGTTAAGGTCGCGCAGCAGCGACAGAACATGCGTTTTTGCGCCGCCCGAATCGCCGCCGGAGATAAGATGCAAAACTCTCACGTTAACCCCCACTTGTTTCTCAGGGAAAGATAATATATAATATCATTATACCATCGGTTGACAAGGACAGACACGGTTTTGACGGGCAGAAATACGCCCATACCGCGTCAAGCCCCTTGACAATACAGCAAGTATTCTCTTCGGGTCTTTCCTTGTCTGTCCGCATTTCTGCTCCGGCAAAACTGCTTTGCACCTGTCAGCGATGAATTTTCGAGTGATTTTTGTTTTTTGAGGTGCAGGCGGGCTGACGCCCGTCAAGGCGAAAAGGGCAAAAAGCGCCGAAAAGGCACGCTGCCAAGCGTATTTGCCCTTGTTAACCGATGGTATCATTATATATTAATAACTAATTGAGGTCAAGGCAAATGACAACTATCTACATGATCCGCCACGCCGAGGCGGAGGGAAACCTCTACCGCATCGTGCAGGGTCAGCACAACAGCTTTATAACGCCGCGCGGCCACAGGCAGATAGCCTGCCTCGCGGAGAGATTCAAGGACGTGCAGCTTGACGCGCTGTATTCAAGCGATCTGCGCCGCACGGTGACGACGGCAGGCGCGATAACGAAGTATCACGCGCTTCAAATGCAGCTCACCGAGCGCCTGAGGGAGATAAACCTCGGCGTGTGCGAGGGCATGAGCTTCGGCGATATGTATAAATTTGATCCTGTGCAGATGGACAATTTCAACAATGATCCTGCGCAGTGGCGCGCTCCGGGGGCTGAGACCTTTGCCGAATGCACCGAGCGCATAGTTTCGGCCGTTACCGAAATAGCGGTAAAAAACGACGGTAAGACTGTCGCTGTTGTCAGCCACGGCATGGCCATCCGCTCGCTGCTTGCGCACATTCTCGGCGTCGCAAGCCGCGATATTCCCTCGCTTCCGCACGGCGACAACACCGCCGTGAGCAAGCTCATATTCGATAACGGAGTCTTTTCCGTTGAGTATTACAACGATAACTCCCACCTGCCGCCCGAGCTTTCGACCTTCGCCCGGCAGAGCTGGTGGAAAAAAGAGACCCGCGGCGCGGACCCCAACAATTTGTATTACGAGCTGCTCGACCCGAACCGCGAGGGCGAAACGTACAAGGAGTTCTATGCGGCCTCGTGGAAGGCCGCGCACGGCGATCTCAAGGGCTTTTATCCGGAAACCTATCTCGCCTCGGCGCGCAGGCATTTTGCCGCGGATAACAAGGCGATACTCAAGGCCTACCGCTCCGACGGCGAGCTTGCGGGCATCGTCGAAACGGACACGGAGCGCTCAAAAGGCGCGGGCGTGGGCTGGATAAGCCTTGTGTACATAAAAGAGCCTCTGCGCGGAGTCGGACTCGGCACTCAGCTTGTCGGCCGCGCGATAACAAACTACGAGATGCTCGGCAGACAAAAGGCGCGGCTGCACGTTTCGTCGGAAAACGCCTCGGCGATAAAATTTTACGAGGATCTCGGCTTTGAGATACTCGGCAGCGAGCCCGGTGCCGGCGCTCCGCTTTACCTCATGGAAAAGAGATTTGAATAAGCAATGTCAATGTGGAACATTAATGCGCGTGTGCAGAAGCTTGACACGCGTGATCGGCGTATCATCGCCGTTTCGGATATACACGCAAACATGCCCTATTTCAGAGGGCTTCTTGAGAAAATAAGCTTTTCGGACGCAGACGAGCTCATCATCGACGGCGACTTTCTCGAAAAAGGCGAAAAAAGCCTTGAAACGCTGCGCTTTATAATGAAGCTTGCCGAGCGCGGCAACTGCCGTGTTGTCTGCGGAAACTGCGACACATGGGCCGATGTGCTCGACGCCGAGCGGCAATACTGGAGCTCGCGCATCGTGAGCTACATGCTGTTTAAAAAGAGCGGCCTTATGTGGGATATGCTCACCGAGATGGGCGTCGAGATACGCGAGGATATGGACTTTGAGCGCCTTATCCCGGAGATTACCGAAAGATTCAAGCCCGAGTGGGACTTCCTGCATGCCATGCCGCACGTCATCGAAACGCCGCACTATATTTTTGCTCACGGCGGCATAAAGCCCGATATTCCCATCGAGCGGCAGCGCGGCGGCGACTGCATGAAGTTTGACGCATTCATGAATTACGGCTACACTTTCGATAAGTGGGTCATCGTCGGGCACTGGCCGGTGATGCTGTATCTTGCCGACCATGTCTGCGCAAACCCGATAATCGACCGCGAGCACCACGTCATCTCCATCGACGGCGGCTGCTCGCTCAAGGACGACGGGCAGCTGAACGCACTTATCATCCCATATGAGGGCAGCGAGAATTTTTCCTTTGAAGCGTATGACCCATTCCCCGTGCGCAGGGTGAAGAGCGCGCAGTGCGGCGGCGGAAAGAGCTATTACATCCGCTGGGGTGACAATGACGTGCAGGTGCTGCGCCGCGGCGAGGAGTTTTCCCTCGTGCGCCATGTCCGCACGGGCTATGAGATGGAGATACTCACGAAATATCTTTACTCCGACGAGGAGTTTTGCAAATGCAACGATTCGACCGACCTCGTGCTTTCGCTTGAAGCCGGCGACGAGGTCAGCGTTGTCGAAGAGACCTCGCGCGGCTATCTTGTCAAGCACAAGGGCACGTCGGGCTGGTATTGGGGAGAGCTGATATGATTGAAGATCAGGATTTTTTGCCTGTTTCGCAGGATGAAATGCATGAGCGCGGCTGGTGGTGGTACGATTTTCTGCTCGTAACGGGCGATGCGTATGTCGATCATCCGAGCTTCGGCCCGGCGGTGATAAGCCGCGTTTTGGAGGCCGACGGCTTCCGCGTTGCGGTGCTCGCGCAGCCGGACTGGCACTCGGCGGCGGACTTTGCGGCCTTCGGCAGACCTCGTCTTGGCGTTTTGATCGGAGCCGGAAACCTCGACTCCATGGTCGCGCACTATACGGCGGCCAAAAAGCGCCGCAGCGAGGACTTTTACTCGCCCGGCAAGAAGGCCGGACTGCGCCCGGACAGAGCCACGATAGTCTATTCAAACCGCGCGCGCGAGGCCTTCGGCGCGGATGTGCCGATAATCATCGGCGGCCTTGAGGCCTCGCTGCGGCGCTTTGCGCACTATGACTATTGGGACGACAAGGTGCGCCGCTCGATTCTCGTCGATTCGGGCGCGGACATGCTCGTTTACGGCATGGCAGAGTACGCCGAGCGCGAGATAGCAAGGCGGCTTAAAAAGAAGATCCCCGTTTCCGAGATGCGCGATATCCGCGGCACCGCGTTTTTGGCGCACGACGCAGCCGAATGCGAGTTTGACTCGGTGACGCTGCCCTCGTTTGCCGACGTTTGCGACAGCAAGCGCTTTTACGCGGACGCAACGCGCATAGAATACGCCGAGCACGACCCCGTGCGCGGCAGGGCGCTGATACAGGAGCACGACGGCAGATATCTCATCGTAAATCCCCCGGCGATGCCGCTGGAGACAAAGGAGCTTGACCGCGTGGCCGAGCTTCCGTACACCAAGCAGTATCACCCGATGTACGAGCCGCTCGGCGGCGTTCCGGCCATCGAGGAGGTCAAGTTCTCGGTCATACACAACCGCGGCTGCTTCGGCGGCTGCAACTTCTGCGCGCTCGCGTTCCACCAGGGCAGAATGGTCACGAGCCGCAGCCACGAAAGCATCATCCGCGAGGTCACGGCGCTCACGAAATTCCCGGATTTCAAGGGCTATATCAACGACGTCGGCGGCCCCTCGGCCAATTTCAGGCATCATTCCTGCAAAAAGCAGGCCAAGTGCGGCATGTGCGCCGACAGGCGCTGCCTTGCGCCCACGCCCTGCCCGAACCTCGACGCGGATCACTCCGACTATCTGGCGCTGCTGCGCAAGCTGCGGCAGATACCGGGCGTGAAAAAGGTCTTTGTGCGCAGCGGCATAAGATACGACTACATGCTTGAGGATAAAAACGACGATTTCTTCGCCGAGCTTGTCAAATACCACATCTCCGGCCAGCTCAAGGTCGCGCCCGAGCATTGCATCGACGGCGTTCTCGACTACATGGGCAAGCCGCACATCGACGTGTACGAAAAGTTCATGGACAAGTACAAAAAGATGAACAACCGCTTTTCAAAGGAGCAGTACGTCGTGCCGTATCTGATGTCCTCGCATCCGGGCAGCACGCTCGCCGACGCGGTCGCGCTTGCCGAATACCTCAACAAAAAAGGCCGTCAGCCCGAGCAGGTGCAGGATTTCTACCCCACCCCCGGCACGGTTTCGACCTGCATGTATTACACGGGCATTGACCCGATGACGATGAAATCGGTCTACGTCGCAAAAACCTTCCGTGAGAAGGCGATGCAGCGCGCGCTTTTGCAGTGGAAGCGGCCGGATAAGCGTAAGCTCGTCATCGAAGCGCTCAAGGAAGCCGGGCGCGAGGATCTTATCGGCTACGGGCCGGAGTGCCTTGTTCGTCCCGACCGTCCGCCGCGCCAAAAGGCTCCCGAGAAGCCCAAAGCGCCCGAAAAGCAGCAGATAACGAAAAAAGCCAGCTACGCCAAGGGCTGGGCAAAGCCCAAGCCCAAGAAAAACGCAAAGCCCGGCAGCAAGAAGAAAGGAAAGTGAACCGCATGAAGTACAAAAGATTCGGAAACACGATAGTCGCACGCATCGACCGCGGCGAGGAGATACTCGATAAGATACGCGAGCTTGCCGAAAGCGAGAGCATTAAGCTTGCCTCCGTCTCGGCGCTGGGCGCAACGAACGATTTCACCGTCGGCGTTTTCAACACGGCCGAGAAAAAATACTACTCGAACGAGTTCAAGGGCGCGTTCGAGATAGTATCCCTGACCGGTACCATTAATACAATGGACGGACAGTTTTACACGCACATCCACATGTCTGCCGGCAACGACAAGGGCGAGGTCTTCGGCGGCCACCTCAACCGCGCGATGGTATCGGCGACCTGCGAAATGATCGTCAACGTCATAGACGGCGAGATCGACAGATACGCAGATCCCGACGTCGGACTTAACCTGTTTAAGCTCTGATGCAGTACCTTACCTATTACCTGGCAGCGATAAACGTCGTTTTGTACGCCTTGATGGGGCTTGATAAGCTGTTTGCAAAGCTGCAAAAGCGCCGCATTCCCGAAAAAACGCTGTTTGCCTTCGCCGTTCTCGGTGGAGCGCTCGGCGGTACTCTCGGCATGTACGGCTTCCGCCACAAAACGCTGCACAAGACCTTTGCCATCGGCTTTCCGCTTCTGGCCATAGTCCAGATCGCGGCAGTCGTATTTTTAGTAATCAAATTCGCTTAGAAAGAAGTTTCCCGCAATGAAAGAAAAGATCAAGGGACTGCTGCTGTGCCTTGCTATTGCAGTTCCGGCATGGCTGCTCGGCCGCAAGTTTGCCGTCGTCGGCGGCCCCGTTATATCCATCCTGCTCGGCATGATCGTCGGCATGTTTCTCAAAAACCGCGCGCCGTTTGACGCCGGCATCAAATTCACCTCGAAAAAGATCCTCCAGTGGGCGGTCATTCTGCTGGGCTTCGGCATGAACCTGACCGTCATCGGACAGACCGGCGTGCAGTCGCTGCCTATAATCCTCAGCACGATAACGACCTCGCTGCTGGTTGCGTTCATCCTCTGCAAGGCACTGAAGATACCCTCGAAGATATCCACCCTTGTCGGCGTCGGCTCGTCCATCTGCGGCGGCTCGGCCATCGCCGCCACCGCGCCCGTTATCGACGCAAGCGACGAGGAGGTCGCGCAGGCGATATCGGTAATATTCTTTTACAATGTCATTGCCGCGCTCGTCTTTCCGCTCATGGGCACGCTTCTCGGCTTTTCAACCACCTCCGGCGAGGCCTTCGGCATTTTCGCCGGAACTGCGGTGAACGACACCTCGTCCGTCACTGCCGCCGCCTCGACCTGGGACAGCATGTGGGGGCTCGGCTCGCAGACGCTTGATAAGGCCGTCACCGTTAAGCTCACGCGCACACTTGCCATCATCCCCATCACGCTCGTCCTCGCGCTTATCCGCTCGAAAAAATCGGCCGGTGAAGCCGGGAAAAAGGTCAGCCTCAAGAGCGTTTTCCCGATGTTCATTCTCTATTTTGTGCTTGCCTCGGTCATCACGACCGTCGCGCAGTCGCTCGGCGTTGACGCAAGCGTGTTCGCGCCGCTCAAGGAGCTGAGCAAGTTCATGATTATCCTCGCCATGGCCGCGGTCGGGCTTAACACCAACCCAGTCAAGCTCGTCAAAACCGGCGGTAAGCCGCTGCTTCTCGGCTTCTGCTGCTGGCTCGGCATAAGCTGCGTTGCCCTTGCAATGCAGCACGTTCTGGGGCTTATCGCGTGATGAAATGGCTGATTATCCCGGCCGCCGCAGGCGCTTTGACGCTTGCGGCGGCTTATGCCGCGGTGCGCATCGGATGCTATGTTCCGCCGCGCTGCGACGAGGACGTTTTCTCAATGCCCGATACGGAGCAATATAACGTTTTTCGCGCGCAGTCGGAAAAAATGATCCGCGACACGCTGAGCATACCGTACGAGGATGTGTTCATCACGTCCTTTGACGGGCTGCGCCTGCACGCGAAGTTCTATGCCGCGTCCGAGCGCAAAGCGCCGGTGCAGATCATGTTCCACGGCTACAAAAGCTCGGCCGAGCGCGACTTCTGCGGCGGTCTGCGCGAGGGCATCGACGGCGGCTTCAACGTGCTGCTGGTCGATCAGCGCGCCCACGGCGAAAGCGAGGGCAAGTACCTTACCTTCGGCGTGAACGAGCGCTTTGACTGCCTTTCGTGGGCAAGCTACGCCGCCGAACGCTTCGGAAATGATGTTAAGATATATCTATACGGCATCTCGATGGGCGCTTCGACCGTGCTCATGGCCTCGGCGCTGCCGCTGCCGAAGTCGGTGTCCGGCATTGTCGCCGACTGCGGCTACACCTCGCCGAAGGCTATAATCTGCTCCGTTCTGCGCGATCATCACGTTCCGGCAGCGCCGGTTTACGCAGTCGCGCGCCGCGGCGCAAGGCTCTTCTGCGGCTTTGACCTCGACTCCGCCTCCGCGCCGGATGCGCTCAGCCGCAGCCACATACCCGTTTTGTTCATTCACGGCGATGACGATCGCTTCGTGCCCTGCCGCATGAGCCGTGAAAATTTCGAGGCCAGCGCCGCCGAGCACAAGAAGCTGCTCATCGTCCACAACGCCGGCCACGGCCTGAGCTATATGCTCGACCGTCCCGCTTACCTCTCCGCCCTCCACAGTTTTTTAGAGGCGAATTTTTAGTGGCGCATTGACGCAGCTACCAATACATTTATCTCTGGTGTCCCGGTTCGAGACTGCCGACAAAACCGTAGTTGCCTCGCGTAACATGAGTGCGCTGCTGAGTTTTTTGCCGCACTGCAATGGCTCTCTGCTCTCAGCTCTCAGCTGCGGCAAAGCCGCACGGTTTCCTCAGCATATTCGATACCGGGCTACTGCAATATGCGTATTCGTAGGTGTGGCAAATCGCAACTAAAAAGCTCCAAGGCATTTCGCCTTGGAGCTTTACGTTTCGTTATATCAGGTGAAGCTGGAGATCATGCTGATGGGCCAGGTCAGGATATCGCCGACGAGGCGAACCTTGCTCTGGACGAACAGACGAGTGTCTTCATCGGTGACCTTGTCCTTGATCTTCTGAGCCACTTCCTTGGGGTTGATCTCAAGAAGCTTGCCTGCAACGCCGAGGATCTTGCCTGCGTCGAGGTATTTAACGGTCTCAACGAGGTTATCCTTCGCAGCCTCGTAGTCAAAGTTGGCGATTGCCTTAATGCACATGTTGTTTTCCTCCCATATTAATCTTTGTTGTTCAGATGCAGTAACTATACCACATTAAGCTACATTTTGTAAACCGTATTCCATCATACAGTGTAAAATATTTTAGCACAAAGTGTACGATATGTCAAAAAGAAAAAACTGCAAGCCTATTTTTTGCGCATAAATGCGCAAACGAGGCCGTGCAGGCCGCCTTTCTCGCGGTTTGCCGCGCGCAGCAGCGCCTTGACCTGAACCTCGGTGACGGCGCCCGTGAAGCGTGCAAGGCCGCGATACGGCAGGTTCAAGGCAAACTCCGTGTTGTTTGCGCCCTCTGTGTTCCCGGTCATGCGGAAGAAGCCGTAGACAAGGCGCAGTGCGCGATAAAGCAGTCTTCCGATTCCGGGTCGGAAAGCGCCCTGCACGAGCGCGGAATTAAACTCCAGCGGCTCATCCCTGTTCCACAGATGCGGCGGTATCTCGCGGCCGAGCAGCGCGGCAAAGCTCTCATCCGGCACCGACTGCACCGCCGCATGGCGGTACGGCGCGAAAACGGGGCCGGTGTACGGATCGGGCGCACCGTCGCCCGGCTTTTCGACACTGCCGCGCAGGCGGATATCGCGCGACGAAGCGCCGACGAGGATCTCGTACCTGCCGCCGGCAGTCGCCCAGCGGTTTTCGGCAACGTTCCAATACTGATACGCGCGCTCGGGCAGCCGGACGAAAACGCGCTTTGTCTTGCCGGGCGATAGCTCGACGCGCGCAAAGCCGCGCAGCTCCTTTTCGGGGCAGAACACACCGCCCTTCGGCGCGGCAACATAGACCTGCGCTATCTCCGCGCCCGGCACGCTGCCGGTGTTTTTTATCGTGAAGCTCACGCCGTCTGGAGCAAGCTCAAGGCCGCCGTACTCAAAGCTCGTGTAGCTCAGACCAAAACCGAACGGATACTTGACCGCCTTATTCGCCGTGTCGTAATAGCGATAGCCGACGAAAATGCCCTCGCGGTATTCGCTCGTGCGCTCGGCTCCGGGATAGCGGATAAAGCACGGCGTGTCGGACAGCCTGAGCGGCATGGTCTCGGCAAGCTTGCCGGAGGGGCACGACTTGCCGGAAACAAGGCGCGCCATAGCCTTTGCTCCGGCCTGACCGCCCAGATACCCGTGCAGCAGCGCCTTGGCGTGTTTATCCCAATCCGTTTCCACCGGGCTTCCGCAGGACAGAATGACTACGACGTTGGGATTAACTTCGCTCACCTCGCGCAGGAGCCGTATCTGGTTTTCGGCGATGCGCATATGCTGCCTGTCAACGCCCTCGGCCTCGCTGCCTTCGTCAAGCCCCAGCCACATGAGTACGGTGTCCGCACTCTCGGCAAGCTTGCAGGCCTGCTCGCGCAGCCTGCGGCTTTCGCCGCCGCTTCGCCTGAAGCCGGGCGCAAAGCCTATGACGTTCACGCCCTCTGCGCGCAGCGCGTCAAGGCCGCATTCGAGCTTGGTCGGCTCGATGTGCGAGCTGCCTGCGCCCTGATAGCGCGGCGTTTTCGCAAAATCGCCGATAACGGCGATGCGCGCGCCGGGCCTGAGCGGCAGAATGCCGTCCTCATTTTTCAGCAGCACCGCACACTCTTCCGCAAAGCGTGCGGCAAATTCGTGGTGCTCGGCCATGTCGCAGCCGGGCGCGTTCCCGAATGCCTCCTCGGCATCGGAAACAAGACGCAGCAAGCGCGCAACGCGCTCGTCAAGAAGCTCGCGCTCAACCGCGCCGCTCTGCACGGCCTCAAGTATCTGCCGGTCGGTCTCACCGCCGGTGCCGGGCATTTCAAGGCTGTTGCCGGCGATCAGGCCGCGAACTCTGTCGTTATCGCCGCCCCAGTCGGTGACGATGAGGCCGTCGTAGCCCCACTCGCGTGTGAGGATATCCTGCAAAAGGTGCTCGTTTTCGTTGGTGTACTGGCCGTTTAGCATGTTGTACGAGGTCATGAGGCACTTAACGCGCCCCTCCTTGACCGCGATCTCGAATGCCGGCAGGTAAATTTCGCGCAGGGTGCGCTCGTCCATGACCGAGTCGCTGGTCATGCGCAGCGTCTCCTGCGAGTTTGCCGCGAAGTGCTTGACACAAGCGGCGATGCCGTTTGACTGCACGCCGCGGATGAGCGCCGCGGCGCATTTTCCGGCCAGCAGCGGATCCTCGGAGTAGTATTCAAAATTGCGGCCGCACAGCGGACTGCGCTTGATGTTGACGCCCGGGCCGAGGATCACGCCGACGCGCTGTGCGCGCGTTTCCGCGCCGAGACGGCGGCCCATCTGCTCGATCATGGCCTCGTCCCAGCTGTTTGCCGCCGCGGACGCGGTCGGGAAGCATGTCGCCGGGTACGCCGCGTTCAGGCCGAGGTGATCGTTCTTGCCGATCTGCTTGCGCAGGCCGTGCGGCCCGTCGGTCAGCATCATTTGAGGAATGCCGAGGCGCGCAACGCCCTTCGTGTGCCAGAAGTCTGCGCCCGAGCACAGCGAGGCCTTCTCCTCGTCCGTCATTTTCGATATCAGTTCTGCATGATCCATCGCTCTTCTCCTTCTTTAATGGCGAATTGACGCACCTACCAATACATCTATCTCTGGTAGCCCGGTGTCGAGACTGCCGACGAAACCGTATTTGCCGCGCAACCCAGTAGTGCGTTGCTGAGTTTTGCACTAATATAGAACAACCTTGCGTAGTGCGCGGCACACACGGTTTTGCACGCACCCTTGAACCGGGCTACCGCAATAAATGTATCCGCAATATTTTAATGCGCCTCTAAAAATACGGTTTCGTCGGTAACTTCGACACCGGGCATCGGCAATATGCGTATCCGTAACTGCGATAATTCGCCTCTAAAACTACATTTCTTCGACGGCGAAGACGTTGGGGAGGGCGGTGATGGCCGGGACAAGCTCGGTGCCGCCGAGCTTCGGCGTTGTCTGAACCGACAGCAGCGCGTAGTAGCGGTGCTCCTCGTCTTCGCCCTGGGTGCGGCTGACCTCAAGGTTCGAGACCTTGAGCGAGCGCTCGCTCATCATCTCGAGCACGGTCTGGATGGTGTCGGGCTTTGTGTATTCGATGTACAGCGTGCAGAGCCTGCTGCTTTTGGCGAACTTGAATTCGAACTTTATCAGCACGATCTCGGCGAAGAGTATGACTGCGGTCGCGAAGATCGCGCACTCGACGAAGCCTGCGCCGCAGGCAAGGCCGACGATGGCCGAGGCCCACAGTCCGGCGGCGGTGGTAAGACCCTTGACCTGCCGGCGGCCGGTGACAATGATCGTGCCTGCGCCGATGAAGCCGATACCGGCGATGACCTGTGCGCCGAGCCTGCCGACATCGGTGTAAAGCCCGAGGCCGAGCAGCAGGTACTGGCTGGTCAGCGTCGTTATTGCCGCGCCCAGGCAGATCAGAATGTGCGTGCGGAAGCCTGCCGGGCGGCGCTTGATCTCGCGCTCGGCGCCGATGACCGCGCCGCATATGAACGCAAGCAGCAGGCGCAGCGCCATGGCCAACGTTGTGGATTCCCTTATAAAATCAAAGCATGAAAGCATGGCTGCACCTCCTTACTGACTTTCCTCGATCGAAACCGTGCCGCCGAGCGCCGCAAGCTGCGCGAGAAGCTCGGTATGGTTCAGGCCCTTTGGCAGATACACGCTCAGGTGTACGCCAAGCTGCGCACGCCTGTCCTCCGGCTGCTTGCTCAGGTCGATGTCGAACACAGTGACGCCCTGCTCGCGCAGTGCAGCCAGCACGCCGCCGAGGCACTCCATGCCGTCAAGCTCGGCGAGGATATTCATGTACCGCGAGCGCTGTATCAGCCGGTTTTCCAGCGCCGGAAACGCATACATGCACACTAAGATCAGCGCGACCGACACGGCCACGCACTCGTAATAGCCCGCGCCGATCGCAAGGCCGAGGCACGCCGAGGCCCAGAGCCCGGCAGCGGTGGTCAGCCCCTTGACGCGCTTGCGCCCGGTCAGGATGATCGAGCCTGCGCCGAGGAAGCCCACGCCGTTTATGACCTGCGCGCCGAAGCGCGAAACGTCGTGCGTTGCCCCGACGGACTGAGCTGTTGCTGCCCACTGCGTTGACAGCATCAGGTCGATATACTGGCTGAGCATTATGGTCATCGACGAGCCGATGGCCACAAGCATATATGTTCTGAATCCGGCCGGCGAGCTGCGCCGCTCGCGCTCAAGCCCGAGCAGGCCGCCCACTACGACCGCCAGCAGTATTCTCACTGCCACAGACAAAAAACTCATTTTTTTAGTAGCGCTTTGGCGCTTCTCCTATACGTTTATGTTAGTGCCCGGTGTCGAAACATTGGCAGAAACCGTGATGTTTCGCGACCCGGGAGATTGTGCTATATTAGTGCAAAATCTACGCCTGCACCATGTAGGGAACAGGTTTGCCTGTTCCGCTTTTCAGCGCCGCTTTCTTCGCATTCTGCGGCTGCGGCGGACGAGGAGCAGGATGAACACCAGCAGCAAAAACACGGCGATCGAGCAGACTATGACCGTTGCGAGCTTTTGCTCGCGGCTCAGCTCCTGCGGCTGAACGGTCTGCGGCTCGGGCTCTTCAAACCGTGCCTCGCCCTGAGAAACGAGCGTCACGGTTCCGTAGACCGTGCCGTCATCGGGGTCTGAAAACGTGACCGTGCCAAGCTCCGTGCCCTCGGCCGGAACATCCGTCAGCGTCTCCGCATAAAGCGTGACCTCTCTTTTGAGCTTTGCCGCGTCCAGCGCCTTTTCCGCAAGCGCGTTTATCTCCTGCGAGCACACGAGCGTTATCTCGCCGCGCCTGCCGTCCTTTTCGATCGGCTGCGCCGCGGCAGGGTAGCCGCGCTCAACGATGCTGCGGTAAGAATAGTTTTCAAAGCACCAGTCGAGCAGCGTCACCGTGTCGGCAAAGCTGTCGAATTCTTTGTTTGCCGCGTCGCCGTCAGCGCCGAGTACGACGGCAATGACGTTCACGCCGTCGCGCTGCACGGCGCTGACCAGGCAATAGCCGGCCTTTTCGGTGTAGCCGGTTTTGATGCCGACCGCGCCGGGGTAAACGTACTTGTCCGAATACGGCGAATCGGGCGTTATGAGTGCGTTCGAGCTTTCCAGAACGCGCGCCGGCGAGTCGTTGGTCGCGCTCGTCGTGTATTCGCGGCAGCCGACAAGCTGCGCAAAAAGCCGGTGGCGCATGCCCTCGCAGGCGATGAGGAAAATATCCCTCGCGGTGGTGTAATGGTTATCGTCCGGCATGCCGTGGGTGTTTGCAAAATGCGTGCCGGAGCAGCCAAGCTCCGCTGCGCGCGCATTCATGCGCTCGACAAAGGCGCTTATCGAGCCGGAAATGTGCTCGGCGATGATGTTGCACGCCTCGTTTGCCGAGGCAAGCGCCGCGCAGTAGAGAAGATCGCGCAGGCTCATCGTTTCGCCACGGTCAATATACGCGGTCGAGCTGTCATGCTCAAGGCCGGTTTTGCACGCTGCCGAGGCCGTCACCATATCGTCGGGCGAGGCCGTTCCGGCCTCGATCGCTTCGACTGCCAGCAGCAGCGTCATTATCTTCGTAAGACTTGCCGGCTCGCGGCGCGAGTATGCGTCAATATTAAAAAGTATCCTGCCGCTGCCCATATCGCCGAGCAGCGCGCACTGTGCGCTTTTGAGCTTCGGCGCGCCGTCATCCTCGGCGAGGGCGCAGGGGAGCGCCATGCCCAGCACAAGGCTCAGGCATAGGGTGAGTGCCGTTATGCGCAGTTTCATCATTATCTATTCCCCACAGCTTCCGTTTATACCATATATTATAGATATATTTTGCTGCCGGCGCAAGCGGTAATCGATGTTGTTTTATACGTTTGCAAATTTGCAAAGCTGTGTTATAATAAAGTTTCAGACAAGAATATTATATAGGAGGTAATAACCTTGACTAAAATAGACATTTTCTCCGGATTTCTCGGAGCAGGAAAGACCACGCTCATCCGCAAGCTCATCGCGGAGGGCTACAAGGGCGAGAAGCTCGTTCTGATCGAAAACGAGTTCGGCGAGATAGCCGTTGACGGCGGCTTCCTGCGCGACGCCGGCGTTGAGATAACCGAGATGAACTCCGGCTGCATCTGCTGCACCCTCGTCGGCGACTTCACCGCCGCACTGCAGAAGGTCATTGATAAATATCACCCCGACCGCATCCTCATCGAGCCGTCGGGCGTCGGCAAGCTCTCCGACGTGGCAAAGGCCGTCGCGAGCGTCCCCGGCTGCGAGATCGGCGCAAAGGTCACCGTCGTTGACGCCGGCCGCTGCCGCATGTATATCCGCAACTTCGGCGAATTTTTCAACGATCAGGTTCACAATGCCGACGTTATAGTCCTCAGCCGCACCGACTCCGCCGCCGACGGCAAGGTCGTCACCGCGACCGCTATGCTCAGCCAGCTCAACCCCAATGCGACCGTCATCACCACTCCCTGGTCGGAGCTTGACGGCAAGCAGATAGTTGACGTTATGGAGCGTATCGACTCCCTTTCCACCACCATGCAGGAGATGGAGCATCACGATCACAACGAGCATCACCACGATCACGATCACGACCATGACCACGAGCACCATCATGACCACGAGCACGGCGAAAGCTGCTCCTGCGGCTGCGGACATGACCACCATCACCACGACGCAGACGAGGTGTTCACCTCCTGGGGCGTGGAGACTCCGAAGAAGTTCACCGAGGAGGAGGTCAGAAAGGCGCTGGGCGAGTTTGACGAGGACGCAAGCTACGGCACGATCCTGCGCGCCAAGGGCTTTGTCGATTCGACCGACGGACAGTGGATCTATTTCGACTACGTTCCCGGCGAGGCGGACATCCGCCGCGGCGGCGCTGCCGTCACCGGTCGTGTGTGCGTCATCGGCTCGAAGATAAACGAGCAGGCTATCAAGGAGTTGTTCGGCATTGAGTAAGGTTAAAGAGGTTCCCGTTTTTCTGTTCACGGGCTTTCTCGAGAGCGGAAAGACCAAGTTCATTCAGGAAACGCTTGAGGACAAGCGCTTCAACAGCGGCGAGAGAACGCTGCTGATCGTCTGCGAGGAGGGCGAGGAGGAGTACGCGCCCGACAAGTTCTCCGCGCCTAACGTTTTCATGGTAAATGTCGAGGAGCAGGCCGAGCTTACACGCGCCAATCTGCGCAAGTGGCTCGACGAGCACGACTGCGAGAGATGCGTCATCGAGTACAACGGCATGTGGATGCTCGACGATCTGTATCAGGCGCTGCCCGAGATGTGGATGGTGTATCAGGAGTTTTTCTTCGCCGATGCGCGCAGCATCCTCAGCTACAACGCCAATATGCGCAACCTTGTTTATGATAAGCTCAAAAGCGCAGAGCTGACGGTTTTCAACCGCTATGACGACTCCATCGACAAGATGGAGCTGCACAAGCTCGTTCGCGCCGCCTCGCGCCGCAGCGACATCGCCTATGAGTACGCCGACGGCACCGTCAAGTACGACGAGATCGAGGATCCTCTGCCGTTCGACCTTGACGCGCCCATCGTCGAGATCGGTGACGACGACTATGCCGTGTGGTATCGCGATATGTCCGAGGAGCCGAAGAAGTACGAAAACAAGGTCGTTCGCTTCAAATGCCGCTATTTAAAGCGCAAAAAGGTTCCGGCAGGCAACTTCATCGTCGGCCGCCACGTTATGACCTGCTGCGCCGAGGATATCCAATTTGCGGGCCTTATCTGCCAGTGGGAGGATTCCGACAGCATCGTCGGCGACTCCTGGCATGTGCTCACCGCGCGCATCAACTTCAAGTTCAGCCGCGCCTACGGCAAAAAAGGCCCCGTGCTCACCTTCATCGAGGACTCGCCCTGCGAAGTCCCCGAGCAGCCCGTCGCCACATTCTTTTAGAGGCGATTTGACGCACCTACGGATACGGTCATCTCCGGTATCCCGGTGTCGAAGTTACCGACCAAACCGTAAAACTCCCGCCACACATTAGTGCGGAGTTGAATTTTGCGCCGCACCTCATTGGCTCCACTGTCAAGGGGAGCAGGCAGCTTGCTGCCGAGGGGTTGAATTAAAAAACTATTAACTATCAGCTATTAGCTCTCCGCTGCGGCCAACAGCCGCTCGTAGGGAACGGATTTATCCGTTCCGTGTGCGATGGTTTAGCCGGCAGTTTCCGGTCGTGACACCGCAATAAATGTATCGGTACAATGTAAAAACGCCTCTAAATGTCTTCCCCTTGCGGAGCTTGAGGGGAAGATGCCGCTTGCGGCAGATGAGGTGTTATTAAATCATTTCCCATCAGGCAAAAACATTATTAAAAACGGGCGAGCAATGCTCGCCCCTATGGGTGCAGGCATAGATTTTGCACCAATATAGCCCAGACTCCCGGGATGCGAGGCACACGCGGTTTCCACCATTGTTCCGAACCGGGCAAGCGCAATAAAAACAAAAAACGGAGTCGGTTCGCCTCTAAAAAAACGGAATAGCATGGTTTCCACCATCGTCTCGATACCGGGTTCACGCAATAAATGTATAAGGAGCGGCGTTAATTCGCCACTGAAAATGGATTTTAAGAATAAAAAACCGTTTGAAATATTCGTCGCGTACATAGTGCGTGAGAAAAAGCTGTTTATAATCGACACGATATGCGCGGTGCTGGTCGCGGCGATAGACCTTGCATTTCCGTATGTGTCGAAAAACAGCATGCAGACCTATCTGCCGCAGAGCATGTACAAGACGTTTTTCATCGTTATGGCGATACTTGCGTCGGCGTATGTGCTCAAGGCGGCGCTGTACTATGTCATCACCGTGCTCGGCCACCGCATGGGCGTCAACATTGAATCGCGCATGCGCGAGGATCTGTACAGCCACATGCAGGCGCTGTCATTCGGCTTTTATGACAAAAACCGCACCGGCACGCTTGTGAGCCGGCTCACGGGCGATCTGTTCGAGATCACCGAGCTTGCCCACCACGGCCCGGAAAACATCATCATCTGCGCGCTGACGATCGTCGGCTCAATGCTCATCATGTTCACGATAAACTGGCAGCTGACGCTCGTCCTTGCGGTGCTGCTGCCGCTGTGCCTGTGGTTCACGCTCAAGTGCCGCGTGAAGATGAAGGACGCGAACATGGAGGTCAAGCGCAAGATGGGCGTCATCTACTCCGCGCTTGAAAACGGCGTTTCCGGCGTGCGCACGGCCAAGGCATTTGCCAACGAGGAGCTTGAAAAGCAGAAATTCGACGCGGCAAACGACATGTACCGCGGCGCGAAAAAGGAATACTACAAAACCATGGGCGCGTTCATGAGCGGCATGGAGTTCACGACCGGCATCATGCCCGTCGTGGTCATTGCCGTCGGCGGCGTGCTTATCATGAACGGCCGCTTCAGCTACATAGACCTCATAACCTTCACGCTGTACGTTTCGACCTTCATCAACCCCGTGCGCAAGCTCGCGCAGTTTGCCGAGATCTACATGCAGGGTGCTGCCGGCTTCGAGCGCTTTCTTGAGATCATGCGCACCGAGCCGGAGATCGTCGATGCCCCGGACGCAGTTGATATCGGCCGCATCCGCGGCGATATCGCGCTCAACGACGTGAGCTTCACCTACGACAGCGCCGAGGTGCTGCACCACGTTTCGCTGCGCGCCGAGGCAGGCAAAACGCTCGCGCTCATCGGCCCGTCCGGCGGCGGCAAGACCACGATCAGCCAGCTGATCATGCGGTTTTACGACGTGTCCGACGGCAGCGTCACCGTTGACGGAACGGACGTTCGCGGCATAACTCAGGCCTCGCTGCGGCGCAATATCGGCATCATCCAGCAGGATGTTTACATGTTCGCAGGCACCGTGCGCGAGAACATCCGCTACGGCCGCCCGGATGCGACCGACGAGGAGATCGTCGAGGCCGCGCGCCTTGCCGAGCTGCACGACGAGATCATGCAGATGCCCGACGGCTACGACAGCTACATCGGCGAGCGCGGCGTGATGCTCTCCGGCGGCCAGAAGCAGCGCATATCCATTGCACGCGTGTTTTTGAAAAATCCGCCCGTGCTTATCCTCGATGAAGCAACCAGCGCGCTGGACACCGTCACCGAGCGCCGCATTCAGGCCTCGCTCGACCGGCTGTGCGTCGGACGCACGAGCATCGTCATCGCCCACCGCCTGTCAACCATTCGCAATGCCGACAGCATCGCCGTCATCGAGCACGGCCGCATCGCCGAGCAGGGCAATCACGAAGAGCTCCTCGCCCTCGGCGGCACCTATTCTTTGTTGGCGAATTGAGGCAGTCACGGATACATATATCTCTGGCAGCCCGGTTCGTAAGTGCGTAGAAAACCGTGCGGTTTCTCCGTAGCTTACAGCCCGACTCACAGAAATCGTAAGGAAGTCCTGCGTCCAGTTTTTCTTCTTCCGTCATTCTAAGCCCCTCAGATCAGATCCATCTTATCCCACAGGTGCTGAGTCTGCGCAGTACCTGTGGGATAATTTTTTCGGTTATTGAATTTTCTGCTCCGAGTCAGCGCGGTACGGTATTTAGCCGGAGATCGTAGCGGCAATATTACGATGGACATTTACGCTAAGGTGAAATATAATAGACCGGAGGAACTCATCCGAGCAGCTGATCGAGCATGGATGTAGAATGAGGTGAAAAATATGTGTACAGCAGCAACTTATAAAACAGAAGATTTTTATTTCGGCCGCACGCTCGACTACGAATTTTCCTACGGCGAAACGGTCACCGTCACGCCGAGAAATTTCAGGCTTGAATTTCGCCACATGGGCGTAACGGAGCGGCATTTTTCCTTCATCGGCATGGCGCATGTCGCGGATAACTATCCGCTGTATTACGACGCGGTGAACGAAAAGGGGCTGTGCATTGCCGGGCTGAATTTCGTCGGCAACGCGCATTACCGCGAGTGCCGTGAGGGGAAGGACAACCTTGCCCAGTGGGAGCTGATACCGTGGATCATGGCCCGGTGCGCGTCGGTGAGCGAGGCAAAGGCTCTGCTTGCCCGGATAAACCTCACCGCCGAGCCGTTTGCTCCGAATCTGCCCACGGCGCAGCTGCACTGGATCATTTCGGACAAAAGCGGTTCGATCACGCTCGAAAGCGTCAGCGACGGAATTTTCGTCTATGATAATCCCGTGGGCGTTTTGACGAACAATCCGCCGTTCCCAATCCAGCTGTTTAATCTTAATAACTACATGGGCCTTTCCGTCGATAATCCGGAAAACCGATTTTCCGAGCAGCTTGAGCTGAACGCTTACAGCCGCGGAATGGGTGCTATCGGCCTGCCCGGCGACCTGTCGTCTGCGTCCAGATTCGTGCGCGTTGCTTTCACCAAAATGAACTCGCTGTCAGATGACGACGAGAAGTCGAGCGTCAGCCAGTTTTTCCACATTCTCGGTTCGGTCGATCAGCAGAGGGGCTGCTGCCGACTGGCTGACGGAAAGTACGAGATATCCATCTACACCTCGTGCTGCAACGCCGATAAGGGCATTTATTACTATAAAACCTATGATGATCACAGCATCGTCGGCGTTGACATGAACCGCGAGGAGCTTGACGGCGCTGCGCTCATCAGCTATCCGCTGAAAACGGACATGGAGTTTGAGATCTTGAACTGAGGGAATTTGTTGTGGAAGAGATAAAAACCGGCCGTTACCGGCATTTTAAGGGCAACGAATATCGCGTTTTGTACATCGCCAGGCACAGCGAAACGCTCGAGCCGATGGTGGTGTATCAGGCGCTGTACGGCGAATATGGCATCTGGGTGCGCCCGGCGAGCATGTGGAACGAGCTTGTCGAGCGCGACGGCAGGACGTATCGGCGATTTACTTATATAGGAGATCGATAACATGATCTTTCTTTGCTATCCCAAATGCAGCACCTGCCAGAAGGCGCAGAAATGGCTTGACGCAAACGGAGCTTCCTACGAGCTTCGGAACATCAAGGACGATAAGCCCACCGAGGCCGAGCTGTGCGCGTGACATAAGCTCCCCGGCATGACCGAGGACGAGATGTACGCCCTGCTCGCAACGGACGGAATGCTCGTCAAGCGCCCGATGCTCATCGCCGACGACTTCGTCCTTGTCGGCTTCAAGGAGCCGGAATGGGCAAAAACAGTGAAGCATCAGTAATGAAAAAACCGCCTAAAGGCCGGCTGACATAAGAAGACACACGCCAAAAAAGGCGGAGCAAGCACGAATGTCTATGTTGCGACGGCTTGGTATACACAAAGTATGCCTGCACCGCCGCGCCTCGACCTCGCACTTGCTCCGTCATTTTTGGTGCTGCGCAGTTTTGAAGCTGAGATTTTTTGTTCCTGCAAGGACAAAGTCGCTGAGCATACTGACGTATTCTCAAGGCTTTGGACGCCGCAGGGGCGAAAAAGATCGCTTCAAAACCGTATGTTTTCTTGTGTCAACCGGCCTAAGATTAGGCGGTTTTTTCTACTTCGCGTAGCGGTTTATGAACTCGGCGCGTGTTTTTGAGTACATGATCTTCTGACTGCTGTAAAGGCCGAAGTAGCCCGAGAGCATGTACGATATGCCGCAGGCAAGCGCGAAGTACAGCAGTTCGCCCGAGCCGAACAGCTCGACCGACAGGATGATCGACGCTATCGGGCAGTTTACCGCGCCGCAGAACACCGCGACGAGCGCGATCGCCGACGCGAACCGCGCCGGTATGCCAAGCAGCGGCCCGACCGTGCAGCCGAGGACCGCACCGATGAACATCGTCGGCACTATCTCGCCGCCCTTAAAGCCGAAGCCGATGGTAACGGCGGTGAAAGCTATCTTCCACAGAAAGCCCCAAGTCGGAGCCTTGCCCTCGCCGAGGGCGGAGGCGATGATGTCGGTGCCGATGCCGTTGTAACTCTCGTCGCCGACGATGAGCGTCAGCACGATGACGATTACGCCGCCCAAAAATGGGCGCAGATATATATTTTTGACGGCTTTGGCCGCAAATTGCTCGGTCTTGTGCATCGCCACGCAGAACACGATGCTGACCAGCGCACACACGACGGCGAGGACGCACACGCGCAGCAGCAGCCCGAACTCCAGCGGCGCGAGCGCGACAGAGTAGCGCATTGGTGCAATGCCGAACAGCAGCGACACGCCGTACGCCGTCACCGACGCGACGAGGCATGGGATCAGCCCCGAGTAATGCAGGATGCCGACCGATATGACCTCAAGCGCGAATATTGTTGCGGTCAGAGGTGTTCCGAACAGCGCAGCGAACACCGCGCTCATGCCGCAAAGCGTGACAAGGCGCATGTCCTTGTCATCAAGCTTCAGCAGCCGCCCGACGCGGTAGCCTATGCCGCCGCCTATTTGAAGTGCCGCACCCTCGCGGCCGGCCGAGCCGCCGACGAGATGAGTGATCGCAGTTGAAACGAAAATGACAGGCACAAGCATGATGGGGACCTTCTCACCGTCGTGGATCGAGTCGATAATGTTGTTTGTGCCCTCGCCCTCCATCTTGCTCACCCGATAGATCAGCGCGATCGCAAGACCGCCGATCGGCAGCAGGAACACCAGCCACTGGTGCTGCGCCCTGAACGATGTTGCAAAATCGACCGTCAGGTGGAACGCGGATCCGACCAGTCCGCACACAAGCCCCGTCACCACCGACAGCAGCACCCAACGATAAAATGTTCTGAAATATTTTCCGACGCTTATCGCGCCGCTTTTAAAACTGTCCACTGTTATCCATACCTTCTTTTTAGAGGCGCTTTGACGCAGCTACGGATACGCATATTGCGGTATCCCGGTGTCGAGACTGCGGAGGAAACCGTAGTTGCCTCGCGCTTTTTTAGAGGCGCATTGCCGCACCTACGGATACGCATATTGCGGTATCCCGGTGTCGAGGGTGCGGAGGAAACCGTAGTTGCCACGCACACCGTGAGATTGTGCTATATTAGTGCAAAATTTGCACCGCACCCAATTGTCTTCCCCTTGCGGAGCTTGAGGGGAAGATGCCGCTTGCGGCAGATGAGGTGTAATTATATCCGCGCCGTAGGCGCTACATTTTTTTAGAGGCGCATCAACGCTGATACCGATACGTTTTTTTGCGGTTGCCCGACCGGTAGGTGCCGACGAAACCATCACAGCGAAACGGATAAATCTGTTCCCTACGAGCGACCTTTGGCCGCAGCGGAGAGCTAATAGCTGATAGTGAATTAGGCGCTTTTATTCAACCCCTCGGCAGCAAAGCTGCCTGCTCCCCTTGACAGGTGAGCCAATGGGTGCGGCGAAAAACTCAGCTTGCACTACCGGGTTGCGAGGTAGCCACGGTTTTCTCCGCACCCTCGAACCGGGCAACCGCAATATGCGTATCCGCAGCTGCCCCAAAGCGCTACTAAAAAACCATGACGCGGCGGCGCATGTAGTCGAGGAAATTGTTGTACTCGGCCTCGTCGATCCTGCGCGGAGACGACATGATTATGAGCCTGTGACCCTTGCAGTCGCGGTGATACGGCAGATGCGTGTAGTCATAGTCGTTGGCGATAAAGCCGTTTCGCTCGTAAAAGCCCTTTCTGCGCCAGCTGATATCGTCCACGGGCGGGTCGATCTCCAGAATGATCGTCTTGCCGCGCGCCAGGAGCAGCTCCAGCGCACGTGCTCCGCAGCCGCGGCCGCGCACATCCGGCAGCATGCAGAAATGCTCGATGTAAATAAAGTCCGCGTTTTCCCAGCTGAGCACCTCGCCGACGAAGCGACCCTCGTCGTAGATCAGCTCGAAATGATACTCCGGGTCACTCATTATTTTTGCCTGAGAATCCGGCTCGCGCTGCTCGTTGTAGGGAAAGCTCATGCCGTAAAGCTCCATTGCAGGAGCAAACATCTCGTCGTTTATATTATTTATTCTAACGAATTTCATTTGCTTTGTTTTTTACCTTTTCGCTCAGATTTTTTCTATGCTCCTGAATGCGCTCAAATGCCGCGCGGTACTCTGTCTGACTCAGGCGCGGGAACGCCGACAGCAGGTGACGGTGGACAAGGTTGCGCTCCTCAAGCAGTCCCTTGAGCTTTTCGCGCAGACGCTCGGCCTCGGCGCGGCTCTCCTGAACCTTGAGCGTGCCGTCGGTCAGTCCGTCGCCGATGCCGTAGGACACCTTCTCGAGCGCCTTTGCAACATCGTCGATCGCACGCATATGCGCATCGAGTTTGAAGGCGTTCACGGCCGTTATGCCGAGGTCGCACAAAAACGCCGCAGAAATTATGCACAGCATAATATTGCCGTGCGTGCGCGGTATGGCCTCGATCAGATACACAAGCTTCATCGCCATCGGGTGGAATATGTACAGGATGCAGATGCAGCCCACACCCCACAGCAGCGAGAATTTCAGACATACATAGCCGCCGATGTTGAAGGCGTTATCCGTGTAGTCCCACAGCCGGGTGTGCATGAATTTCTCCGATGCCCAGCCGACGATCAGCTCGAACACCGAGCATATGATCACGCTGCCTATGTACACCAAAAACACGTTATCCTTTATCGGAGTCAGTGCCAGTATGACCGCAACAAGGCCATAGCCGTAGATCGGGCAGATCGGCCCGATGAGGAAGCCGCGGTTAATAAATATGCCCTTGTTCGCCGCGTGGAAGATGACCTCCACACACCAGCCGGCAAAGCCGTAAATGAAAAACAGCCACAAAAGCTGCGTGAAGCTATAACTCAAAAACCATCAACCTTTCTTTTTTAGAGGCGCATTGGGGCACCTACGGATACATATATCTCTGGTAGCCCGGTGTCGAGACATTGGTAAAAACCGTGGTTGCCACGCGCTGCGTTAGTGCGTTGCTGAGTTTTGCTCCGCACCTTGTAGGGAACGGATTTATCCGTTCCGCGTGTTATGGTTTTGTCGGTACTTTCCGGTCGGGCTGACGCAAAAACCGTATCGGTATCAGTGCTGACGCGCCTCTAAAAAACCGCTTGCGGCAGATGAGGTGTAATTATATCCGCGCCGTAGGCGCTACATTTTTTCAGAGGCGCATTCACATTGTGCCGATGCGTTTATTGCGGTATCCCGGTGTCGAAGTTACCGACAAAACCGGAAAACTGCCGCCACACATTAGTACGGTGTAAAATTCTGCGGCGCACCCGTAGGGGCGAGCAACGATCGCCCGATTTTAATAATGTTTTTGCCTGACGGCAAAGATTAAAATAACACCTCATCCGTCACCAAGGTGACACCTTCCCCTCGAGCTACGCAGGGGAAGGCATTTTAGAGGCGCATTTTTTTAGAGGCGCATTAACGCTGGTGCCGATACGTTTTTTGCGGTTGCCCGACCGGTAGGTGCCGACGAAACCATCACAGCGGAACGGATAAATCCGTTCCCTACGAGCGACCTTTGGCCGCAGCGGAGAGCTAATAGCTGATAGTGAATTAGGCGCTTTTATTCAACCCCTCGGCAGCAAAGCTGCCTGCTCCCCTTGACAGGAGAGCCAATGGGTGCGGCGAAAAATTCAGCATTGCACTGCTGTAGCTCGAGGCACACACGGTTTCCACCATCTACGGGTGCACCGCAAAACTCAGCGTCGCACTTGCGTTACGCGAAACGCTATTGTTTCCACCAGTGTCTCGAACCGGGCTACCAGAGATAACCGTATCCGTAGGTGCGTCAATGCGCCACTAAAATTCCGATTCGACGTAGCCGATGCGGTCAAGCTCGCCGTCCTTATCCCAAAGGAAATCGAGCTTCAGCTCCTTGCCCTGCTTGATGCGCTCCAGGTTTTCGATGTGCTTGGAGAGGATGGGCAGGGTTATAAATCCGAGTATCGCCGCCGCGCGCCAGTCGCCGCGCTCAATGCCGTGGTAGATCGGATAAAATATCGAGCCGGTTATCGGCACAAGGCAGAGATAGCGCGTAGCCATCAGCAGCACCGACTCGAGAAACAGCGTGGTGAGGAAGTCGTGCACGCCGAACGCGAGGATCACGCCGCCGAGGCAGGCAAGACCCTTGCCGCCGCGAAAATGCATCAGCGCCGGGTACATATGCCCGAGAACGCAGGCGGCACCGGCGGCTTCACCTGCATATTTGCTCTGCAAAAACAGCTTGCGCGCAAGTCCAACGCTCACAGCGGCCTTGCTGATATCAAAGCACATGACGAATGCGCCGGCCTTCTTGCCCTCGAGTATCATCAGATTTGTCGCCCCGGCATTGCCCGAGCCCTTTTTGCGAATGTCATATCCCTTGCGCAGACCCATGACGTAGGCCGGGTTGAGGTTCCCGATGGCGTAGCCGAGTCCGGCGGCCGCAAGCGCGGCTGAAAGCGGCTTGTTTATCTTCATTTCTCGCCCTCCGTAAGTATGCTAAGAAGCTCGTCGGTGCTGTCGGCTATCGGGCAGCCAAAGGGCAAAAGCGTCTCTCTGCCGCGAAAGCCCCAGGACACCAGAATGCAGTCGCATCCGGCGTTCGCGGCGGTCTGCCCGTCAACGTCGGAGTCGCCGATGTAAACGGCCTGTCCGATATCGCAGCCGAGGCTGCCTACGGTCTCAAAAACGCTGTCCGGTACAGGCTTTTTGCGCACATTTTCGCGCTCGCCGACGACGCTGTCGAACACGCCGGGAAAATAATGCGCAATGAGCGCTTTCACCGGCTCGTCTGCCTTGTTCGACACAACGCCGAGCTGCCAGCCGCGCGCCTTGAGCGCATCGAGCATTTCCGGTATGCCGGGGTAGGGTCGCGTCAAAACCATGCAGTTTTCCGCATAGTGGCGCTTGAAGGCTGCAAACACGCGGTCGGTCACGTCCGGTGCGCAGCCGTCCGGCACGGCGCGCTCAATGAGCTTCCGTATGCCGTTTCCGACAAAGCGCCGAACCTCGTCAAGACTGCGCGCCGGCAAGCCCTCGCTTTCGAGCGCAAAATTCGTCGAGGCGTGCAGATCCTCAAGCGTGTACAGCAAAGTTCCGTCCAAATCAAATATCGCAAGCTTTTTCATAGTTTGTCCTCCGCCATAATTTTAATACATGTGTCCGAAAAATTCAAGATTCTTTGTCGAACCATTGACCGCCCCGGAATTGGATGGTAAAATATTTATCCAACATTGAAAGGGGATATCGGCATATGGAGGATAAAACGCTGCTTGAAGAGCTGCTTGAGCGCTCGCCGGACGAGCGGATGCACAAGCGAAAAATGGACAAGGCGTATCAGCTCATGACGATGGGCTTTCGCGACGAGGCCGATGCTCTGTTTGATGAGATACTTGCCGAGGAGCCGTTTAACCGCGACGCGATGACCGGCAAGAAGCTCATCGAGCGCCAGAAGGCGGTCGAAAACAGATTGGACAATCTCGCTGCCCGTGCGCGCACGTCCATACCCGAGCCGAAGCCGGGCGCGGCTCCGGAGGAGCCGAGCGAGACCGAAGAAAACGCGCCCGTTTGCGAGCCGAGACTCAAGCTTTTGCGCTCAAAGAAAGTGAGAGCCGTGCTCGTCGCGCTGTTTGTCGCTGCTTTATTAATAGCGCTTTACTGCACCTGCGGATACGGATATTTCCGGTAGCCCGCTTCGGAACTGCTGACAAAACCGCGCTGTTTCGCACCCCATTGGATGTCAGCTTTCTGATCTCGGCTGCGGAGAAACCGCACGGTTTTCTACGAACCCTCGATATCGAGCAATCGCAATTACCGTATCGGTAGCTGCGTCAATGCGCAACTAAAAAAGCCCCGTCATCCGACGGGGCTTTGAGTATATTAGGATTAGAACTTAATTTCCTTGCCTGCCTTGCGCCACTGCTTGAATTCCGCAACGGCGGTGAACAGTGCGTCGGAGGAGGAGTTGATCGCGGTCTCGACAGAGTCCTGAATGACGCCGATGATGAAGCCGACGCCGACGACCTGCATTGCAACATCGTTGGAGATGCCGAACAGCGAGCAGGCCATGGGGATCAGAAGCAGCGAGCCGCCGGCAACGCCGGATGCGCCGCATGCGCCCAGAGCGGCCATGACGGACAGGACGATCGCTACGGGAACGCTTACGCTCATGCCGAGGGTGTGTACCGCGGCGAGGGACATGACGGTGATGGTGACCGCCGCGCCTGCCATGTTGATTGTAGCGCCGAGGGGGATGGACACGGAGTAGAACTCGCGGTCAAGTCCGAGGCTCTCGCACAGGGTCATGTTAACGGGGATGTTAGCTGCCGAGGAGCGGGTGAAGAATGCGGTAACGCCGCTTTCCTTCAGGCACTTGAACACCAGCGGATACGGGTTCTTGCGGATGACTATGAAGGTCATGATGGGGTTGACAACAAGCGCCGCTACCAGCATGCAGCCGACGAGGATCAGCAGGAGCTTGCCGTATTCGGTGAAGATGGCAAGGCCGCTGGTGGAAACTGCGGAGAACACGAGGCCGAGGATACCGAAGGGAGCGAGGTTTATTACAAAGCGGACTGCCTTGGTGACTGCGTCGGATGCATCTGCGAGGAACTTCTTGGTGGTGTCGGATGCTGCCTTGAACGCAAAGCCGAGGACGATCGCCCAGAACAGGATGCCGAGGTAGTTTCCGGAGACTATCGAGCCGATGGGGTTGGAGACGATGTTGTTAAGAAGTCCTGTGAATATCGAAGCAAAGCTGTCGGGAGCTGCGTCGGTGGCTGCGTCCGTGAGGGTGATGGTCACGGGGAAAATGAAGCTTGCGATGACCGCGATCACAGCTGCAAGGAAGGTGGAAACAAGATACAGAACGATGACCGTTCCGAACTGCTTGCCCATCTTTTCTCTCGACTGTGCCAGTGCGCTGATGATAAGGATAAACACCAGCAGGGGCGCTATCGCCTTGAGCGCGCCGACGAACAGAGTGCCGAGGATACCGATTCCGGGCGCGGTTTCGGCAGCGTTGGGGATAATAAGCGCAAGTGCTGCGCCGATGACCATACCTATAACAATACGCAGCACGAGGCTTACGCTGTTATATGCTTTTACGATTTTCATTTCTCTTTTCTCATCCTTTTGTTGCGTTGTGGCTTAAAGCCGCTTTGCATAGTTTAACAAATTGTTAACACGATGTCAACACCGGCAGGTGATATATATCCTCAGCGTGTCAAAAAAGTCTTTGACTTTTTTGCACGCTTCAAAAACGCCACATTTTTTGTGAAAACAGGTTTTCACGAAAAATCTCGCTACGCTCGTCAAAAAGTCCGTACCGGACATTTTTGATGGCTATAATCCAATCACGAGTGGGGCCTTTGCCCCCTCGAGCTCCCCTGCTGCTCTATTATCTTTCTTTTGCAGCATAGTTTTTCGACAGCCTGATATATCCTTTTTATTGCTTTTGAGGATCATTTCCGGCGCTGTCGTCTATGCCGAGACGTTTAAGCCGTGCGTTGACGGCTCCCACCGTGCGGCCGAGGGTGCGCGCGATCTCGGTTTTCTCCACGCCTTCTCTGACAAGAGTGCCGAGCGTCTCATCATCCTGCGTGCTCCAGGGCTTGCCTCCGTTTTCTCTGCTGCCGCCTTTTTCGCGATTGAGCTGCTCTATCGCGTCAAGGTTATCGAATATGAACTGCTGCGCCTCGGGCTTATACAGCACGACGGAGTACACCGAGTTTTCGCCCTGAAATTCCTGCGTTATCAGGCCGAGGCCGCGTCCCTGCGGCGTGGGAAGCCTGGTCGTCTTGCCAGAGGGAAGCTGCACCTGCTCAAGCGCGCCGATTCCGAGAAGCCACCGGGTGATAACGCCCGAGCGCAAATTTTTCATCTTTTCGGGGTCAACCCTTTCGTTTATGAGGCTTGTGACCTGCGATATCCTCAGCGGCTCGTCGGCCGGGGTAAGCTTGCGCCGGGCGCTGCTATCGAGCGCAAACGGTGCGCGGCCGCGCCTTGCCGGCTTTTTGCTCTCAAGCCCGCCGTTTTCTATGACGCGGCGCAGAATATCCGAAACATAATACATGCAGCGAGATATTCTGACATTGTTTAGAAGATCGCCCTCGGCGATCGGTGCGCCGTCGATCGGGTTTATCCCCTCTGCAAGCTTGTCAACAAAGCCTTTTGTGTACTCGATCTTTTCAAGCTCGGTCATATCTTACACCTCCTGAAATCACATATTGTAAATTCTGTTATATCCTGAGGCGCAGAATTTGTCAACAGAATTTAAGAAAAACCGGCGGTCAAAACTGTTGAAAACTCAGCGACAATCGGCTATAATTACTTATTAAACTATCACACGTTAAACTATCACACGGGAGTGAACGAATATGAAAGCAATCGTAACGGTCGTCGGCAAGGATCAGGTCGGCATAATCGCCGGAGTGTGCAACACGCTGGCCGACCACAACATAAACGTTCTGGACATCAGCCAGACTATCATGGAGGGCTTCTTTACGATGATGATGGTCGTTGACCTCGCGCTGTGCGCCGAGTCCTTTGCAAATCTGCAAAATGTTCTCAAGACCTTCGGCGAGGGGCGCGGCCTTTCCATCCGCATTCAGCGCGAGGATATTTTCGACGCGATGCACAAGCTGTGAGGTGCCGCCATGCTGAGCCTTAACAACATATTCGACACCATCGATATGATCGACAAGCAGCATCTTGATATCCGCACGATCACCATGGGCATATCACTGCTCGACTGCGTGAGCGAGGATTCCGGGCGCTGCTGCCGAAAGATATACGACAAGATCTGCCGCCGCGCAGAGCGGCTCGTGAAAACGGGCGAGGATATCGAGAGCGAGTTCGGCATCCCGATCGTAAACAAGCGCATCTCGGTAACGCCGATAGCGCTCGTCGCCGGAAGCTGCGCGACGACAGACTACGTTCCCTTTGCGCTGACGCTTGACCGCGCGGCAAAAACCTGCGGCGTGAACTTTATCGGCGGCTATTCCGCTCTGGTGCACAAGGGCTTTGCCAAGGGCGATGAGCTTTTACTGCGCTCGATACCGCAGGCAATGGCGCAGACCGAGCTTGTCTGCTCGAGCGTGAACGTCGGCTCGACGCGCGCCGGCATAAACATGGACGCCGTCGCCGCGATGGGACGGATAATCAAGCAGACCGCGCACCTGACACGCGATACCGACGGACTCGGCTGCGCAAAGCTCGTCGTGTTCTGCAACGCGGTGGAGGATAACCCCTTCATGGCAGGTGCGTTCCACGGCGTCGGCGAGGCCGACAGCGTGATAAACGTCGGCGTTTCCGGCCCGGGCGTGGTTTACCATGCGCTGCAAAAGTGCAAGGGCGCACCGTTTGATGTTGTTGCCGAGACGATAAAAAAGACCGCGTTCCAGATAACGCGCATGGGTCAGATGGTTGCCGCCGAGGCTTCCGACAGGCTGAATGTGCCGTTCGGCATAGTTGACCTCTCCCTCGCGCCGACGCCCGCCGTGGGCGACAGCGTTGCGCGCATACTTGAGGAGATGGGGCTTGAGACATGCGGAACTCACGGCACGACCGCCGCGCTCGCGCTGCTCAACGATGCGGTAAAAAAGGGCGGCATAATGGCATCCGGCCACGTCGGCGGACTTTCGGGCGCATTTATCCCGGTGTCCGAGGATGAGGGTATGATCGCTGCCGCAGAGTGCGGTACGCTGACGATAGACAAGCTCGAGGCTATGACATGCGTGTGCTCGGTTGGCCTTGATATGATCGCAGTTCCCGGCGACACGAGCGCCGAAACCATATCCGCGATCATAGCCGACGAGGCCGCCATCGGCATGGTCAACAGCAAGACCACCGCCGTGCGCATCATCCCCGTTGAGGGCAAGGACGTCGGCGATATGGTCGAGATGGGCGGACTTCTCGGCTCTGCGCCCGTGATGCCCGTGCACAAGGCGCAAAGCGCCGATTTTATCGCGCGCGGCGGACGCATCCCGGCTCCCCTCCAAAGCCTCAAAAATTAATTTAGAGGCGCATTGAGGCACCTACCAATACGGTTATCTCTGGTGGCCCGGTTCGAGACTGCGGAGGAAACCGTGGTTGCCTCGCGTAGCGTTAGTGCGGTGCTGAGTTTTAGGACGCACCCCATTGCCTTCCCCTGCGTAGCTTGAGGGGAAGGTGTCGCCTTTGGTGACGGATGAGGTGTAATTATATCCGCGCCGTAGGCGCCACATTGTTTCAGAGGCGCATTCACATTGTGCCGATACGTTTATTGCGTGAACCCGGTGTCGAAACAAAGGAAAAACCATGACAGGCGGAACGGATAAATCCGTTCCCTACGAGCGGCGGTTGGCCGCAGCGGAGAGCTGATAGCTGATAGTTAATAGTTTTTAATTCAACCCCTCGGCAGCAAAGCTGCCTGCTCCCCTTGACAGGTGAGCCAATGGAGTGCAGTCGCAAATTTTGCACTAATATAGCACAATCTAATGTAGCGCGTGGCAGCTACGGTTTCCACCGTTGTCTCGTTACCGGGATACCGCAATATGTTTATCCGTAGGTGCGCTAAAGCGCTACTGAAAAAACGGAACGGATAAATCCGTTCCCTACAAGGGTGCAGACGAAGTTTTGCACTAATATAGCACAATCTCCCGGAGCGCGAAACAGCATGGTTTCCACCATCGTCTCGATACCGGGTTCACGCAATAAATGTATAAGGAGCGGCGTTAATTCGCCACTGAAAA